>ULXW01033283.1_pt1 | contig 30281 bp, 21 predicted proteins | sample 1961661 | NCBI WGS metagenome assembly ULXW01 (sample SAMEA4835849, study PRJEB28245) | human gut metagenome | biome: gut microbiome; material: fecal sample | place: Denmark | collected 2008 | reverse complement strand
ACGGAAAACAAAAAAGTGCCAACGAACACTTGACACAAACAAACAAACAAACCGAAAAAAAGTAATTGACATTTTCCCCTACATTTGATAATATATCATTTGTTCGCAGGAGTGGCGGAATTGGCAGACGCGCAGGCTTCAGGTGCCTGTGGTAGCAATATCGTGTGGGTTCAAGTCCCATCTCCTGCATTTCATACAAAACTGTTGATCTTAATGGGTCAGCAGTTTTTTTATTTCAATATGTGAAATGTTTGTGGTACTTATTGCGAACCTTGTTTTTTTATGGTAGAATACAAGAATATTGGGGTCAAATCTCTTTGCCCCCTTTGTATTACTAATCTATGGAGGCTGAAAGAAAATGAATAGCGCAAAGAAAATTATGAAAAATGGTGGGGAAAATGCTACACAGTCCACAGTGAAACAGAGCAGAGGACTGAGTAAGAATATGATTTTGATTCTTGTTGGCATCATCCTTGTAGCAGTGCTTGGCGGCGGGGTATGTTATGTGAATCTTCGTCCGAGAGCAATTTTGACGGTAGAAGGAAAAGATGCGGATGGGAAGACTGTAACACATACGATAAATTATCCGGAAGCAATGTACGATATTTACCAGGCAGAAGCAATGGCAAGTATGTATCAGATGTATGGCATGTCATTTGACTGGTCCGATACGACAGAAGATGGTGATACCTATGCAGCACTTTACAAAAAGCAGATTATGCAGACGTTGAAAAAACGTGAGATTTTGTATATGTGCGCACAGAAAAAGGGTATGACTTTAACAGATGAAGAGAAAAAGACAATTAAAGAAGATGTCAAGAACGCAAGAAAGAATATGACAGATTCCCAGAAAGCGATGAAAGGTCTGGATGAGGCAACGATTACAACTGTAAAAGAGAAAGATAAACTTGGTGAGAAATATAAAGATTCTATTGTTTCCACTTTGAAAATCGACAAGGACAAGTTAAAGAAATCTGTCGATAAAAAATCTTATCGTCAGTATACTTTGCAGTATTATACATTTGCCAAGACAGAAACCGGCAGTGATAATAAGACAAAGGATAAAGATGCAAAGACACTTGAACAGGGTAAGAAAGATATGATTGCTTTGCAGAAAAAAGCAGCAAGCGCAAAAGATTTTACAAAAGATGTTATTACGGACAAAGACAATGACAAAGTCGATGATAACAACAAAGGAATTTCTTATTCGACAAAAGATTTGATTGAAACCGATACGGATTTTCTGGACAATGCTACACGCAAGACTGTGAAAACAATGAAAAATGGTGCAGTATCCGGTTTAATTGAGACAAAAGATGCTTATTATGTGATTAAGATGGTAAATAACAATGACCCGGCCGCTTACAACAAGCAGTGCGAGACTGTTATTTCTCAGGAAGAAGATACACAGTTTGATGCGGTTTACAAAAACACAATTAAAGCAGAGTATACCGCAACAACACAGAGTTACTGGAAGGGCAGAGTTACAATTGGTTATCTGACAACAGATAGTTCGACACAGCAGTAATTAAAGTAATTTATAATATCATTTAATACAGCAGAAAATGGAGGATGTCATGGCAGACGTAAAACGGATTTATGTTGAAAAAAAAGAACCTTATGCCGTAGCGGCAAAGGAGTTGAAACAGGAGCTTAAGAGTTATCTTGGAATTGATACGCTCAGTGAAGTGCGTGTGTTGATTCGTTATGATGTGGAATCAATTTCCGAAGATGTATACAAAAAAGCACTTGTTACAGTGTTTTCAGAACCACCGGTAGATGATATTTATGAGGGAAGATTCCCGAAAAAAGAGAATGACAAAGTGTTCTCTGTGGAATATTTACCGGGACAGTTCGACCAGCGTGCCGATTCGGCAGAGCAGTGTGTGAAACTGTTAAATGAAAAAGAAGAGCCGATTATCCGGTCTGCGACAACATATGTGTTATCCGGTGATATTTCCGAGGATGAATTAGCACGTATCAAATCGTATTGTATTAATCCGGTAGATTCCCGTGAAACAGATGAAGTAGTTCCTGAAACTTTGGTAACTGTTTTTGAGGAGCCGGCAGATGTTAAGATTTTTGATGGCTTTAAGGATATGCCGGAGGATGAGTTAAAGGCATTGTACGATTCACTTGGTCTGGCAATGACGTTTAAAGATTTTCTTCACATCCAGAATTATTTTCATGGAGAAGAAAAAAGAGACCCGTCGATGACGGAAATCCGCGTGTTGGATACATACTGGTCGGATCACTGCCGTCATACGACGTTCCTCACAGAGTTAAAAAATGTAACGTTTGAAGATGGTGATTACAAAGCACCGGTTGAAAAGACATACAATGAATACAAAAAAGCACATGATGAAATGTATCAGGGCAGAGATGACAAATTTGTTTCTCTGATGGATATCGCGCTTCTTGGTATGAAGAAACTTCGTGCAGAAGGTAAATTGGAAGACATGGAAGTGTCGGATGAGATTAATGCCTGCTCGATTGTTGTACCAGTTGAAATCGATCATGGAAATGGTCCGGAAACAGAAGAGTGGCTTGTATTCTTTAAGAATGAAACACATAACCACCCAACAGAAATTGAGCCGTTTGGTGGAGCTGCTACCTGTCTTGGCGGTGCAATTCGTGATCCGTTGTCAGGACGTGGCTATGTTTATCAGGCAATGCGCGTGACAGGTGCGGCTGACCCGACAAAATCTCAGAAAGAGACGATGGAAGGAAAGCTTTCCCAGCGTAAGATTGTGACAGGAGCTGCCAAAGGTTACAGCTCATATGGTAACCAGATTGGTTTGGCAACCGGACTTGTGGATGAAGTATATCATCCAAATTATGTTGCAAAACGTTTGGAGATTGGTGCCGTTATGGGTGCTGCTCCAAGAAAAAATGTAATTCGTGAGAACTCTGATCCGGATGACATCATTATTCTTCTTGGCGGACGTACCGGTCGTGACGGATGTGGTGGTGCAACCGGTTCTTCAAAAGCACATAACACAGCATCGATTGATACCTGCGGTGCAGAGGTGCAGAAAGGTAATGCGCCGACTGAGCGTAAGATTCAGAGACTTTTCCGCCGCGAAGAAGTCAGCCGTCTGATTAAGAAATGTAATGACTTTGGTGCCGGTGGTGTTTCCGTAGCGATTGGTGAACTTGCAGATGGTTTGACCGTAGATTTGGACAAGGTACCAAAGAAATATGCCGGTCTCGACGGAACAGAACTTGCTATTTCTGAGTCTCAGGAGCGTATGGCAATCGTTGTTGACCCGAAAGATGTTGATAAGATGCTTGCCTATGCAGAGGAAGAAAACTTAGAGGCAGTCTGCGTAGCGACTGTTACCAAATCTCCTCGTCTTGTGTTGAAATGGCGTGGTAAAGAAATTGTAAATATTTCTCGTGCTTTCTTAGATACAAACGGTGCTCATCAGGAGACAGACGTTGTTGTAGAAAGCCCGAAAAAAGCAGATAATTATTTGACAAAGACAGAAAAAGTAGACAGTTTCAAAGATGCTTTCTTGAAAAAACTTAGCAGTTTAAATGCATGTTCAAAGAAAGGTCTTGTGGAAATGTTTGACAGTTCCATTGGTGCCTGCACGGTCAATATGCCATATGGTGGTAAATATCAGTTAACACCAACGCAGACTATGATTGCTAAACTTCCGGTACTTGACGGTAAATGTGATACGGTTACGATGATGAGTTATGGCATGGATCCGTATTTGATGAGCTGGAGCCCATATCATGGAGCAGAATATGCAGTGCTTACTTCGGTTGCTAAGATTGTGTCAGCCGGTGGTGATTTCCGCAAAATCCGTTTTACATTCCAGGAATATTTCAAACGTATGACAGAGGATGCAAAACGCTGGGGCGAGCCGATGGCAGCTCTGTTAGGTGCATATGATGCACAGATTAAACTAGGTCTTCCATCTATTGGTGGTAAAGATAGTATGTCCGGTACCTTTAACGATATTGATGTACCGCCTACCCTTTGCTCCTTTGCTGTTGATGTGGCTGAGATTTCGGATGTTGTAACAAACGAACTGAAAAAAGCAGGAAGCCGTCTTGTGAAATTTACAATTCAGAAGGATGAGTATGACCTTCCGGATTTTGCATTTATTATGAGTCAGTATGAGAAGATTACGAAACTGATGCGTGATGGTGTAATTCGTTCCGCACAGGCAGTTGATGGCAACGGTGTTGCCGATGCCGTTGCGAAGATGGCATTTGGTAATAAGATTGGTGCTAAATTCTGCAAACATAAACCAAAAGAATATTTCTTTACACCGGGTTATGGTGAAATTGTAGCAGAGATTGATGAAGAGGATTTGGCTGTGTTGGATGCTGCCGGTGTTTCTTATGATAAGATTGGTAAGACATTGGATAAACCGCAGTTTGAGTGTGATGATGAAGTGATTTCCATGGAGGAAGCACTTTCGGCTTGGAGTGGCACTTTGGAAAAAGTATTCCCTACCCGTTCCGGTGTGGAAGACAAAGAAATCAATACCGGACTTTACGATACGAAAGACATTTATGTATGCAAACATAAAGTAGCAAAACCTTCCGTATTTATTCCGGTATTCCCGGGAACAAACTGTGAGTATGATACCGCTCTTTCGTTCCAGGCAGCAGGTGCTGATACAAAGAGCATTGTATTTAAAAATATGACGGAGCAGAATATCACGGACAGTGTAGATGCTTTTGAAAAGGCAATCCGTGAGTCCCAGATTTTGATGTTTGCCGGCGGATTTAGTGCCGGTGATGAGCCGGATGGTTCGGCAAAATTCATTACCTCCATTTTCCGTAATGAAAAGATTAAAGATGCCGTTCATGAACTGTTAGATGAGAGAGACGGTTTGGTACTTGGTATTTGTAACGGATTCCAGGCGTTAATTAAACTTGGCTTGGTTCCTTACGGTAAGATTGCGACACAGCTTTCCGACTCGCCGACATTGACGACAAACAGTATTGGACGTCATGTGTCGAAGACCGTTTATACAAAAGTGGTTACGAATAAATCGCCATGGCTTCAGGAGGCAGAACTTGGCGGAGTATATTCGATTCCGGCTTCTCATGGTGAGGGACGTTTTGTGGCAAGTGATGAGTGGATTCAGAAATTGTTTGCAAACGGACAGGTTGCGACACAGTATGTAGATATTGATGGAAATCCAACCATGGATGAAGACTTTAACCCGAATGGTTCTTATTGTGCAATTGAAGGTATTACCAGTCCGGATGGACGTGTTCTTGGTAAGATGGCACATTCCGAGCGCCGCGGTGATGGTGTTGCCGTAAATATTTATGGCGACCAGGATCAGAAGATTTTCAAGAGCGGTGTAAAATATTTTGCATAAGTGCATGATTTTGTATGTAACGCGCTGTTCCCTAAACGATAGGGAGCAGCGTTTGTTTTTAGAAAGGAAGAAAAATGAAACGAATGATTTTGGCATCCGGCTCTCCGAGACGGAAAGAATTGCTTCAGATGTTGGAGGTTCCTTTTGAGGTGCTAGTATCGGACACCAAAGAAGTAATCACAAAAAATGAGCCGGCAGAAGTGACGAAAGAATTGTCATATCAAAAAGCGATGGCAGTTGCCGGGCAGGTAGAAGAAGGAATCATTATTGGTGCGGATACGGTTGTTTCGATTGATGGAAAAATTCTTGGAAAACCGGCAGATAAAGAAGAAGCGAGAGAAATGATTTATAAATTACAGGGAAAAAGTCATATGGTGTATACCGGTGTTACGGTGATTGCAAAATCAGATGATATGGTATCTGCGTCATCATTTGCTGAGGGAACGAAGGTGAATGTAGCGCCGATGACAGAAAATGAGATTGAGGCTTATATTTCGACCGAAGAACCATATGATAAAGCCGGAGCATATGGCATTCAAGGCTTGTTTGGCAAGTTTATTGAAGGAATTGAGGGGGACTACTTCAATGTGGTTGGTCTTCCCGTTCACAGGCTGTATGAAGAATTAAAAAAATTTGATTAGTTACAAAAACAAAGGGAGGATTTTTTATGAATCAGGATATTTCAATTTGTGTTTTGACAGAGAATGAGATGGGCTGGACTGAACCATTTGAGTTAGACAAAGTACAGATTTTGGACGATTATTATTTGTCTGCTCAGAAGTCGGATATAGCTTTCTTGAAAAAAATGGATACTGCGCGCCTACTGGCTGGATTTCGAACGACAGCAGGGATTGATACAAAGGGTGTCAGACCGTATGGCGGATGGGAAGATAGTTTGCTTGGCGGTCATTGTGTCGGCCATTATCTTACGGCTCTTGCACAGGCGGTGAAGGTGACTGGTGATAAAGAACTGAAAGAAAAATCTCAGACGTTAATTGCCGGTTTGGAAGAATGTCAGAAGAAACTTGGCACCGGGTTCCTTTTTGGGGCAAAAGTGGAAGATAAAGAGGATGTTGAGAAGCAGTTTGATATTTTGGAGGGAAAGAAAAAGGGCGAGACGTGGGTTCCATGGTATAATATGCATAAGGTTCTTGCCGGTCTTGTAGATACTTATAAATATACGGGAAATGAAACAGCTCTTTTGGTTGCGGAAAAATTGGGTGACTGGATTTATGAGCGTGTGAGTAAATGGGATTTAAAAACGAATCAAAAGGTATTGGAGACGGAATATGGCGGCATGAATGATTGTTTGTATGAACTGTATTCCTACAGTCATAATAAGCACCATTTGGAGGCGGCGCAGAAATTTGATGAGAAAGCACTTTTTTTGATGGCTGCGAAAGGTGAAAAAAACTGCCTGGATGGAAAGCATGCGAATACCCAGATTCCTAAGTTTATCGGTGCGATTAAGCGATATAATGTGTTAAAACAGCTGGGGGAGGCAAAACAGGAAGATGAAGCATATCTTGTGGATGCTGAGAAGTTTTTTGAAATGGTTGTCAAACGACATTCTTTTGTTACCGGCGGCATCAGTGTGATGGAGCATTTTCGGAAAGATTATCATCTGGATGAGATTCGTACGCAGACAAATTGTGAGAGCTGTTGTGCGCACAATATGTTAAAACTTGCAAAAGAGCTATTTAAGGCAACAAGGAAAAAGGAGTATGCCGATTATTATGAGACAACTTTGCGGAATGCGATTATGGGAGCGGTAAAAACGGAGAGTGGAGCAGCATCTTATTTTACGCCGATGGCAACCGGGTATTACAAAACGTTTGGTGAGGAGGAGCCTGAGAAGAATATGTTCTGGTGCTGTACCGGAAGTGGCATGGAGAATTTCACGAAACTGGGCGACAGTATTTATTTTCGTGCCAATGATACGCTGCTTGTAAATCAATATGTCGCTTCAAAAGTGACTTGGGAGGAAAAGAATCTTGTGCTTACACAGAAGTCGGATGTGACAAAATCAGAGGAGATTTCTTTTGTGTTAAATGCATTGCATGACGAAGAAATATCGGATGTGGCGATTGCGCTTCGGATCCCGGATTGGGTGCATGGGGAAGCCACGATTTATGTAAATGGCGCGGAGAAAATGACAGCAGCCGGTAATAGCGAGTATGTTTTATTGGAGCGTAACTGGGAGGATGGTGATGTGATAATGGCAAAATATCCGATGTCAGTGGAGTCTGTTGGACTTTTGGATCAGGATGCCGTGTTTGCTTTTCGGTACGGACCGACGGTTCTGGCTGCAAAACTTGGAAAAGAAAAGATGGGAGAGGCGACATGGGCGGGAATTGACCTTACCGCACCTCTTTATAAGGTAGTAGGAAATGAGTGCCGGAAAGACACAATTGCGTATGGTGAACCAAAAACGACAGAACTGCTTGACAATGAAACGCTGACGATTCAAAAAGAGACCTCTGTGAATGAGTTTGTCAGTCATATAGAGCACTATCTAGTACGTGATACGGAAAGCGAAACCTTGTCGTTTCATCTGAAAGGAACGGATGCTGATACGACATTTGAAAATGGACTACAGTTTGTTCCGTTTAATACACTAAATGATGAGCGGTATGGTATTTATTGGTATTTTGATACTGAGAAAAATAACGATAAGGAATAAAAATATTGAATTTAACTAAGGGGATATTGTATTATATAATAGATAGTATAAACTATATGTATGCTAACATGAAAAAGATGGTGATAGTTTGCAGTCTTAAAATTAAACTGGAGAAGGCGTTCTAACTTTAGGTGGACTTTAATAAAACTAGTTTTTATAAAGTTGATAGGTCCTAAGTAATCAGCAGTTTTAGCCTTTGGATGTATTTATGGTGGTGGGTTTGTTTTAATAAAACTAGGAATTTTTTCCTATGTTCGATTTTGACAAGGCTGAGATTATTATTGACGTGATTGATAGCTCGTTGTGGTTTTCTAGGTAGTATTTCATTTCTTGTTTTCCTAAATGGAAATGGGGTTTGGATAGATATGAAGAGTTTTTTGGGGGACTAGATATAATCATGCGATCGCATTTAGAATTGGTACACGAATTTATTTGATTTTCTAACAAAGTATGAGGAGGTATTCTATGAAAAAGAAAATTATTGCAAGTATTATTGTGTTAATACTAATGATTAGCATATTGCCAATTTACTCACGTGCGGCTAATGATTTAAGAAATCCCAGATTTTTTGGTAGTGACACATATAAAACCATAGAATTTGAAAATGGAACAAGTGCTGATTATTATGACCCATATTATATCACATGGGACTGTGTCTATTTTGGTTCATATTGGCAAAAAGATTCAGAAGGAAACATTGATAAAACAAAAGAGAAACAACCTATTAAATGGCGTGTATTATCTGTAGATGGGGATGATTTGTTCTTACTGGCTGATGATATTTTAAGTGAAAGTATGGAATATGCAAAAAAAAGTGATGGCTCATGGAAAAACTCAATTGTTAGAAATTGGATTCAAACAGATTTTATTCCAAATGCATTTACCGAAGATGAACAGAATGATATTATTGAGACGGATACAACATTGGATGATGTTCAGACAGTAGATAGAGTTTTTGCTATTTCAAAAGCAGAAGTAGAAACACAAAAATATGGTTTTAGGAGCAACCTTGGGGACGGAAAGATATGGTGGTTAAGATGTAATAAAAAAAGCAGTTACGACACTAGTAACTGTGCTTATGACATGTATTATTATGCAATTATACCAACATGGAATTCACACGGTGTTCGTCCAGCACTCCACTTAAAGAAGTCATCTACGAACTACAAAAAAGCAGGTACAATTAATAGTTATAATGAAATAGATGTTGAACCAAGACCACAAATATTGCCAACGATGATTCCTACATCAACGCCTGTTCCAACTGCTACCCCAACACCACAATCTCAAACGCCAAAGAAAGTGGTAAAAAAAGTAGCTGCACCATCAAAACCACAAAAAGTAAAAGCCCAAAATAACAAAAAGAAAACAGCAACAATTATATGGTCGAAAGTAACAGGCGCTAAAGGATATCAAGTACAATATGCTTATAGTGCTAGTGCTCCGTTTTCAAAGAAAACAAAAACGGTCATTGTCAATAAGTTTGTTGCTAAGAAACTAAAAAAGAAAAAGACATACAGTTTCAGAGTCCGTGCTTATAAAATGAACGGCAAGAAGAAATTGTATGGTAAATGGAGTAAAGTTGTTAGAATTAAGATTATAAAATAATAAGAATCTAAGAATTTTTCTTTGTTGGATGTAAATATATATAGTTTTTGTTGCGAAGAAATAAAAATGATATATAATATAGTTAGTAGATTTAATGAAGGGAGATGACAAACTATAAATAGTCAAGAGGTTTTTGAAAAAAATTATACTTGTAAAAAGGGTAACTTTAACAGACCATTTGAATACATCGTATTTCAGATGGGACAGATAAATGTATGTAGAGCAGATATTAGCGAAGCTTCTGAACGTTAAAGTCTACATCCTGCCTCTCCAATGCATAGATGACTCTGATCAGTTTCTTTGCTACATGAGTAATAGCTACCCTGTGTTTTTTGCCTTCTGCACGTTTCTTTGCATAGTAAGTTGCAAAGGTTATGTCAAAACGGATTAAAGGAAGGCAGGCGTTAAGAAGAACGTAACGAAGTTGTGAAGAACCATGTTTTACCATTCTGCCACCATGGGATTCTGTTCCAGAATCGTTAATACCGGGTTCGATTCCTGCAAATGCAAGCATCTGTCCGGGATTTGAAAAGTTTGATATATCACCATATTCAGCATAAATAACAGCTGCTGAAATGGGACCGATACCGGGAATGGACATATAGTGTGGATGTACTTCTTCAATAAGTTTGGTAATCTCGGCTTCAAGGGTTTTGATTTCCTTGCAGAGAGAGTTGTACAGGGTAAGTAAACTGTTTAATTCGATGTCGAAAATAGAATTATTGACACCGACTGTATTGGCAGCCAGTTCTTTCAAATGAAGGAACTGTTGTATAGAAAACTTACCTCTTGAAGCACAACGGAGTTTGTCGTAAGAAGCTGAATTCATATGAGCCATTTTTTCGGCTGAACCATAGTTTTCAAGGAGATAGATGGCAGTTTTTGAAAGCCGCTTATTGAAAAAAGGTTTGAATTCTGGAAAGGTATGGTCTAAAACATTTGTAATTTTTACAAGATAAAAAGAACGCTGACGAATCAGCCTGTCTCGTAAACGAGTTAGTGACTTTAAGGAATAAGAGTGGTAAAATCCTTTTGAATGGGGTTTGTATTCAACCGTCATTAACCACCGAGCTATTGATTCGCAGTCAACAGAATCGGTTTTGGTTCGCCTTAAAGTTGTAGACTTTTTATATTCCTTGATAAGAACTGGATTAACTTCCATGAAGTTGTGGTGAGCGTTTTCAAGGAAAAGTTCAAGATTGAGGGCATAATGAGCAGTTGATTCAAACCCTATTTTTATATCCTCAGGATTGGAGAGAGAGTTAAGAGTAGTAAGCAGATGTTCAAACCCATCTTTATCGTTTTTGACAGTAAATTTGGAAACAATCTGCTGGTCGGCTGCAGAAATGATGCAGCAATCATGTTTGTACTTGGAAATGTCAATTCCAACAAAGTACATGGACATAGAAATATACCTCCTGAAATAATATTTAGCACTGCTGTCTTCCACAGAGAATTCGGCTGTGTAATCACGTAAATAGAAACGTCAAGCGTTAACAAACTAATTACCAGTAATAGACGAAAAGCTGCGGTCTGAGTCACCTCCGAACAGTCAAAGCTGTAATAGAATAGATACAGATCCACAGTGCTTTAAGTATTATAATGGAGTATTCAATAAAACCCAAGAGATTGGGAGAAAGGAGAATAATCCATTACCCTCAAAAGAGGATAATTGGATTATACGTGATTATTATGACAATGACTAAAGTGGAAATTGATGTGCCAGAGGAAATTGTACCATATACGGTGGTAGAAGGTAAAAAGGCACTAACAATAAGAAACGCAATGTTAGTTTACCCTTATATTAAAAATGGTGTAATGTCTCATGGAAAGGCAGCAGAAATGATAGGAATTCATAAAATGGATTTGATAGTATTATATGGTGAGCTAGGCTTACCATATTTCGATGAAACAGAAGAAGAATATGAGGATGATTTGAGGGTGTTGAAGAAATTGCGAGGTGCAATGATATGATTGTAGTTTCAGATACTACGCCAATTATTTCTTTAATGAAAATGGGACAGTTGACATTGTTACAAAAATTGTTTGATAGTGTCTATATTCCCAAAGCAGTATATCGGGAATTAACGGATAATGACAAGTTTTCTGAAGAAGTAAGTATTGTGCAAAAGTGTGAGTTCCTTTATGTGGAAGAAGTATATAATAAAAAGTCAGTTACTATATTACGTGATTTTACGGGATTAGATGCTGGGGAAAGCGAGGCAATTATTTTAGCTGATGAGAAGAATTCAGATGTTTTGTTGATGGATGAACATAAAGGGAGACAAGTTGCAAAGAAAATTGGGATAACAATTACGGGTACCATTGGAATTCTTACTCAGGCTTTTGATGAAGGAATGTTATCACAGGAAGAAATAGAAGATTGTATTGAAAGATTAAGAAAAAGTGGAATACGAATAAGCGAGAAGTTGTATCAAAGATTGAAAGCACATATAATTTGAATTTTGGAGGTGCAAGATGAGGTTTGATAGAGAAGTTTTATTTAAGGAATTAGTTAAGAAGCATGGCTTCAATGTTTATCTTGGTGCGGGATTTTCTGTTTATGCTAGAAACGATGAGGGCGAGAGTTTGCCTTTAGGAGATAAAATTAATGATAAGCTAATTCGACTTTTTGAATTGGATACGACTAGAAATTTTAGTTTAAGTAAAACTTGTCAAAAAATAAAAAGAGATAGTAAGGACTTATTAGAAAAAGTTTTAAAAGAGACATATAGAGTATGTGATTTTGATGATGAATATTTAGAATTGACAAAAATGCCAATAAAAAATATAGTCACTACTAATATTGATGATTTGATTGAGAAAATTTATGGGAGCAGAGAATCTAAAGTTAGGGTTTCGGATTCGAAAATTTATGGTACATTAGAAAAACAAAATATGGTTAATTTATATAAGTTGCATGGTTCGGTTACATATCCATTTGGCGAAAGAATGTCATTTACAGAGAGGGAGTTGACGGATTTGTTTATAAATGATAAAGGGTTATTTGCTTCAGTTACATATAAACTTGCAGCTTGTCCAACAATTTTTTGGGGAACAAGTTTACAAGATGCAAATACACTAGAACTTATCTGTAATTCTGAGGCATTTGGTAAAAGTAATATGCCTAAATGGGTAGTAGTTTATCCAAATGAGGATAACAGTAATTTGATTGAGGATTTAGAGGAATTGGGATTTTATGTTATTGAGGCAGATACTAAAGATTTAATTATATATTTATCTAAGCAAAGTTTTACAAAGCATGATGATAATGATAAATATATATATAGAAAATATAGAGAGACATTTCCAGGCAATTTTATATGCAATGAATTAAAAAAATCAGGTGTTAGAAGACCTGTTGTTGATTTCTTTTCGGGTGCAGAACCACAGATATCAGATATTATGTCTGCAAATGTATCAAAAACATCTTATTATAATGAAGTTTTAGAACAAGTTCTTACAAATAATATAACGCTAATTACGGGTATTCCTGGGTGTGGAAAATCTACTCTGTTAATGCAACTTGCTTTTTCAGATGATATTAGCGGACATAAATTTTGGTTTAGCAATATTATTCAGCAAGAAGCAGAAAATCTTATTAGGTTGGTAGAAGATGATAAAAATGTTGTTGTTTTTGTGGATAATTTATATAATAGCATAGATGCTCTTCAAATTCTAAATAAAGTATCGAATATTAAGTTGGTTGTGGCAGAGAGAGCTTTGAATTTTGAACATGTAAAAAGATATTTGCCAGTATCTTCAAATAATATTATAGACATTAGTAATTTGAATTCTGTGGATGTACAGAGTATATGTAAGTCTATGAACCGTTCAAGTGCAGATGCTATTTCGTTGATAAAAAGCAACAAAAATATATCATTGTTGGAAATTGTTTTTTTTGCATGTTTGAACGCTCGTATTCAGGAACGAATTAAAATGTATATTGATGATTTGCAGAGATTTACGCAAGAGAAACTTAAGATAAATTTATTAGAATTATTTGCGTTAGTTAACTATACTAGTTATTGTGGGATTCCTATATCTATGGATATGTTGTACTTTTATTATAGCCAAGAAATTGATTCTCATGAGGATATTTTGTATGCATTGGATAAAATGAATAAAATTATTGTTGAAAGTGAGGATGAGAGTAAGATTGATTTATCACAAAATTATTTAGTGATGAGAAGTAAAATATTTGCAGAAAAATCATTAAACTTACTGCCTGGAAATATATTAGCTAAAGTTTTGGTGAAATTTCTGGAAAATGTAAGTATTCATGTTATTTATAGATATGATATTTTTAAAAGACGCGCATACGATGCAGATATAACTAATAAAGCTTTTGATTTAAAAAAAGGAATAGAATTTTATGAGAAGTTGCTTGGGAGAAATAATTCTCCATATGTAAAGCAGCAATATGCACTTTTTTTGTTACGGAAAAAAAGATTAGATCTGGCATGGGAACAGATTGATCAAGCGTATACGGATTGTAAGAAAAAAATATTTTCTATTGCAAATACGCATGCGATTATTATGTTTGAAAAAAATATGGAAATTAAGTGGAAAGATGATAAGGAATTATTGCTTCTTAAGAACACAATTGAGAATTCGTTTTCAACACTTGAATTTTGTATTACGCAAGATGTTCGTGCTAATTATCATGTCATAACGTATGCACGACATGCAGTAAGTTATTATGAAAAATTCAGAATAGATGATTATGCAGGAGTTTATGTTACAAACGCATTAAAGCAGATTAATGCAGTTCTAGAGTCAGGAGAATATATTTATAGGGGTACTTATCGGGAATTGAAAAGTTTGCAATCTGAACTTAAGGCGATAGGAAAATATATATGAAAATGGTGATTAGTGATAAAATGCAAGTTATGGTAGCTGTAAATGTAGAGGGTATTTGAGTTAAAATGTAAGCATATTCTTTTATTAACGATAAGGAATGAAAAAACTTCTTGACATGCAGGCAGTTATTCAGTATAATAGCACTTGTGTTTAAGAAGTGCGCGAGTGGCTCAGTTGGTAGAGCACAACCTTGCCAAGGTTGGGGCCGCGGGTTCGAGTCCCGTCTCGCGCTTTCATATTAAAAAAAGAGTGACTCTAAAAAGGAGCCACTCTTTTTTTCTTCGAGCCATCGGCTAATTATATAAGCAAAATAGGAAGTTCAATTCGAGAGAGACTATAACGCAAAGCGTTATCCCGTCTCGATTCGATTGAACTTCTTTTTTTTGTGAAAATTCCACAGAAAATAGTTGAACTCTACGTAAAAAGTGTGTATAATATAACTATATAATGTGTATAAATTACACATAGAATGAGGATTGGAGGGCTGATAGATGAAAAAACGGGTCAATATTACGTTAGAAGATAAAGTGATTCAGAGAATTGACCAGTACGCAGATGAGCATTATACCAGCCGTTCCGGTGCAATTACGATGTTGATTGTGGAGGCTACGGAGGAGCCAAAACAAAAGAAATAATGGGATACTTTGGGTTAATTGTTCAGAAAAACGGAGGATATTGTGAAAGTTACGATGGATTACGTGGTGGGAAATACCGCCATACAAATTGTGAATACGGGGAAAAAAGTAAAAATTGTTGACGTGGAAAAACAGAAGAAGAAAAGAAAGTTTATTAAACAGTGGATTATTGCAAGTGCAGCATCCCTTGTTTTGATTCTAAGTTGTTTCCAAATTGTTCGTATGGAAAATCAGGAAGTGCTTTTGAATAAACAAGTGTATAAACTGGCGTCTCAGATTGATGTGTTAGAAAAAGAAAATTTAGCACTGAAAAAGCAGGAAGCAGACGTGACAATTTCATATGATGATTTGTTTGCGCGTGCAAAGTCGTTAGGTATGAAATTTCCTACGAATTGTCAGGTTCAGACCTACACGGTAGAGAAGAGTACAGCAGTGCGTTTATATGGTGAAAAAAACCATAAATTGGGTAAATAAAAATTTTTTTGAAAAATTTAAAAATAATGCTTGCATTCCGAAAAGGATTCATGTATAATATCGCTTGTGGTTGTGATTGGGCTATCGCCAAATGGTAAGGCACTGGACTCTGACTCCAGCATTTCAAGGTTCGAATCCTTGTAGCCCAGCTTGAAGAGCTCTGATACATATGTGTCAGAGCTCATTTGTTGTATATCGATTGAAAATCAGCGGATGGATAGCATATCCATGACAGAATGGAGGATTTTATGAGTGATTCACAGAGACAGGAAATCGAGAAAAGACGTACTTTTGCGATTATTTCCCACCCGGATGCCGGAAAGACGACATTGACGGAGAAATTTCTTTTATATGGAGGAGCAATTAATCTAGCTGGTTCGGTAAAAGGAAGAAAAGCGGCGAAACATGCGGTTTCTGACTGGATGGAAATCGAAAAGGAAAGAGGTATTTCGGTAACAAGTTCGGTTCTGCAGTTTAATTATGATGGTTTTTGCATCAATATTCTGGATACACCGGGACATCAGGATTTCTCGGAAGATACTTACCGTACGTTGATGGCAGCAGATTCAGCCGTGATGGTAATTGACGGCTCTAAAGGTGTTGAGGCACAGACGATTAAGTTATTTAAGGTTTGTGTCATGCGTGGGATTCCAATTTTTACGTTTATTAACAAGATGGACCGTGAGGCGATGGATCCGTTTGAATTGATTGACCAGATTGAGAATGTGCTTGGTATCCGCACTTGTCCGGTGAACTGGCCGATTGGTTCCGGAAAGAACTTTAAAGGTGTGTATGACCGTAACACAAAGACCATTTCCCGATTTATTGCGGGGGACAATGGACATAAAGTAGAGATGGTAGAGGCAAGTCTTGGGGATGCCGGTTTGGATGATTTGATTACGAAAGAATACCACGATATTTTAGTTGACGAAATTGAATTGCTGGATGGAGCAAGCGATGCCTTTGATTTGGAAAAGGTTCGTGCCGGACAGCTTTCACCGGTATTTTTTGGTTCGGCACTGACAAACTTTGGTGTAGAAACCTTTTTGCAGCATTTCCTGGATATGACAACATCTCCGCTGCCTCGTACATCCGGTGGCGAGGTGGTAGACCCATTCTCGGATGAATTTTCGGCATTTGTATTTAAGATTCAGGCAAATATGAATAAGGCCCATCGTGACCGAATTGCTTTTATGCGTATCTGCTCCGGTAAGTTTGAGGCAGGCATGGAAGTTATGCATGTGCAGGGTGGCAAAAAGATTCGTCTTGCACAGCCACAGCAGATGATGGCACAAGAGAGAAAACATGTCGAGGAGGCATATGCCGGTGATATTATCGGCGTTTTTGACCCGGGTATTTTCTCGATTGGAGATACATTGTATAAAGGAAAAACGCCGGTTCGCTTTGAAGGAATCCCAACATTTGCACCGGAGCATTTTGCAAGAGTCCGTCAGGTGGATACGATGAAGCGTAAACAGTTTATGAAAGGAATTTCACAGATTGCACAGGAAGGTGCGATTCAGATTTTTCAGGAATTTAATACCGGCATGGAAGAGATTATTGTGGGTGTTGTAGGCGTCCTGCAGTTTGAGGTGCTTCAGTACCGTTTGGAAAATGAGTATAATGTAGAAATCCGTATGGAGCAGCTTCCGTATGAGCATGTACGCTGGATTGAAAATAAGGATATCGATGTAGCGGCACTTTCGGTTACGTCCGATACAAAGAAGGTAAAAGATCTGCATGACAGACCACTTCTTTTGTTTACCCATCCGTGGAGTGTTCAGACGGCGCTTGACCGAAATGAAGGGTTACAGTTAAGTGAATTTGGTGCGACAGAAGAATAGAATAAAAAAGGCGTTGGAATCATAGTTGATCTCGAACGCCTTTTTCTATATTACTTATCAATTGTATTTATTGGAAAAGATTTAAGTCAATGGCATTTGCCATCACCTGATAGCCGTTATAAGGATGGATGCCATCGTCTTTGTTTGTATATTTGGCTAATAAATTTTGCGGATTTGCCGGATCGGCAACGGCATTTTCAAAATCAATGATGCCATCTACACCAGACTCGGATGAACGCATCCACTGATTAATAAGTTGTCTTACTTTTTCTGAATTTTCACTATAAAAACTGCTTGTGCCAAAAGGAAGGATTGGTGCACCATAAACTTTGATGTTGTTTTTGTGACAAGTTTCAATCATCTTTTGATATTCCGGCAAAAGCAAATTGTATTTGTCCGTATTTTGAAGCTTATCCAAATCATTGACGCCAAATAAAATTATACAGTAAGCAACACCGTCGTGTTCTAATAAATCACGGTTGAATCGGTCTTTTCCTGCATCCGTTGGGTATGAGCCAAGGATGGAATTTGAACCAATTCCCTCGTTTATAACAGATACATTTTCGGTTCCTTTATTTGCTTTTAACCGTTTGGCAAAGTAATCTCCCCAGCGAGTGTAGGAATCTGGTTTTTTGCCCAAGTAGGTGGCATCGGTGCCATAGCCATCGGTAATGGAATCACCAAAACAGACAACCGCTTTACTTCCATTTGCAGAGAGAAGAGATGCGTCTGCTAAAAAGAACCAGCTGGTTGTTTTCTTATAATTACTAAAAGTATTGGCTGAAACTTGATTACCGGAGACCTGGTAGGTTGTAGCACGGGCACCGCGGTGTCCGGTAATGTTTGTGGTCGGCGTTTCACCAAAAAAAGTGGAAATGGCTACATTTTCCAGTGCTTCTACGGGAAAATCAATAGCGTCAGTTTGAATTACTTTTCCTTTTGGAATAATAAAATTTTCTTTTCCTTCGAATGTTACGGTGGCATCTGTATCGGTGTTGATTTCAGGATTCGATGCCTTCACCTGCTTCGCTATGTGCATTGATTTAATCGTGACATCCCTTCCGCCATATTGGTTGCTTAAGCGGAAACGGATTTTACTTCCGGTTGTAGTTACTTTAATAATCTGCCTTACCGTGGAATCTTCTAAAGCAATTTGAGGCATTGCGTTGGATGTAACATCGCATTTTTCTTCTGCTGTACCCCAGGTGGTAACCCATGTCGGAGTAGGAGTGGCGGTTGGCTCTGGAGTCGGTGTTATAGCGGGAGAACTATTAGGCGCCTGCGAAGGCGAAGCCGTACTGGATGGGACAGCCGCATTTTTTTGTGGTGTAGCTTTTTTTGCAGCAAGAACTGTGATGCGGCAGGTAAGTTTACGGATTTTTTTTCCCTGTTTGTAACGTGCAAGAAGTGTTGTCTTTCCCTTTTTTACTCCTTGAATAACAGCATATGGTTTTCCGGTTTTCTTTTGCTTTACAATTTTTGCAACTTTTTTGTTCCCTAATTTCCATGTGACTTTTGTTTTCTTTGCAATTTTTTTGATTGAAACCTTTGCTTTCTTTCCGGTATAAACCGAAACTTTTGTTTTGCTAAGTGCTGGCTTTTTTGCTGCATTAGCGGTAGTACCCGGAACTGTTTGTGACAGAGTGCTCATAAAAAGAGCCGTCAACAACAGAGGGGTGTAAATTTTTCGCTTCATAAGTGCGATACCTCCATTTTTTTCTTCATTGTACAATACCAAAAAAGAATGTCAACGGCTCAGAGAACAATGCACCAATATATTCAATATTTATGCCATTTTATGCAAATATATCCGTATTATTTAATGTTTAATTTTTTTGCTGTAATCAGGTAAGTCAGTAAATAGAAGATGACTCCCAAAGCTCCATACAGGAGGCAGAACAGCAAAAGGACAACATGGATGGAGTCAATCACATCAGGGAATATCAGGATAAATGGGATTGACAACAACGAAATCACAATCTGTAATCCCTGAGAAAGTCCAAGGAATGCACCAATGCTTAATGCGATGCGGTGCGTCTGTACTAATTGTCCAATCATGATGGAAAGATACATCATTAAAATTGAGAACGAGAGGCTGATTAACATAAAAATCCCCAGTAAAACCAGTGCACTAAAATCGCTCAAGTTAATTGTCTGCAAAACGAATCCAATGCCATGAATGATTTCTGACAACGTAATTGGTGTAGCAATTAACACAACGATAAGCATAGAAATCAATGCAATTCCACAGGCGAGGATATACCACACAAAGGAAACCAGCCATTTGGCAAGTAAAAGCTGACCTGTTTTGGCGGGAAGGGTAAATGTTAAATATGCTTCCTGGGAAGTCATGGTCTTATAAAAGCGTATGGCAATTAACACCTGAGTTACAATGAGCAGGCCAAACAGCAACAGACAGTAACCTATGATGCCGCTTCCAAATACAAGAGAAAGAGCATCGGCTGTATTTTCATCATACGGTTGTGAGCCCAAAGACATCATCAAGCTGAAAATAGGTGTTAAAACAACGATGAATCCAAACATTGGAATAAATAAACGCATCGTATCTTTAAATTCGTGTTTAATTAATTTTTTTAGCATCGGAACACCTCCCGGAATAATGTATCGACCGACTTGCCCTGCTGTTCGCGGATATCATCTACGGATGACTGCAGGCGAATCTGGCCGTCCTGCAGGAAAATGACATCATCTAAAATGCTCTCAACATCAGAAATCAGATGTGTGGAAAGAAGCACAGAGGCATTTTCACTGTAGTTCGAAATAATCGTCTGTAATATGTAATCTCTGGTTGCCGGATCGACACCCCCGATAGGTTCATCCAGACAGTACAGATTTGCATTCCGGCTCATAGTCAGAATCAACTGGACTTTTTCCTGTGTTCCTTTCGACATGTGTTTTAAACGCATATTTTCGACGATGTCTAGGCGTTTTAACATTTCCTCAGCTTTGTTTTTGTCAAAATCTACAAAAAAATCATCATAATAGGAAAATAAGTCTGATATTTTCATCCATTTAGGAAAAATTGTCTGGTCCGGCAGATAGGAAATGTGCTGCTTAGTAATAACGCCGGGACGTTCCCCTCCAATAAAAAGTTCGCCGGAACTTGGTGTGAGCAAACCGTTTATCAATTTCAAAAAAGTGGTTTTTCCGCTTCCGTTCGGACCTAAAAGCCCAACTATTTTTCCGCATTCAATCGTTACATTTACATCTCGTAATGCCGGTTTAGGACCGAAATTTTTGCAGATGTGTTTTGATTCTAATAAAATCATAAATCCTCCTTCCTTTGCTTGCGCAGGCAGGCAATGCATTCTTCTTTTGAAAATCCTAATTTTGCAAGAGCCTGATAACAGTTTTCTACAATGCCGTCCGCTAATTCATCACGCATGGACCCAATCAGTGATGCATCACTTGTTACGGTTCGCCCATTTGTCCGGCTGCCAATCAAAAGCCCCTCCTGTTCAAGAGCTGCGAGTGCTTTCTGCATCGTATTTGGATTTACCGCAGCCTCAGTGGCAAGTTCCCTTACCGAGGGAAAACGCTCACCGGGGCAGTAGTGACCGGACAGAATCTGTAACTTAATCTGTTCTACCAATTGTATATATATGGGACGTTCCTTTGATAAATTCCAGGACATAGAAAACCTCCTTTCCATATATTAACTTAATAATTGTATCGCTGTATTAAGTGCGTAATACAATAATACAGCAGATGGATGAATATGTCAAGAGATGTTTGACATTTTGTGCTTCTGTTTTTTCTCGATAAATTATGAAGACACAAAAGTTGTACAAACAATCCCATAATTTTCAGAGAACTTACTTATTAGTTTTTGACAAAGGAGAAGATTATGCCAAATGTTCATTGCCAGTTCCTTTGGATTCCAGTAATTCCGTAGAAAAACTTTGTGACTTGTGGGTTTGAGTACGTCGGTATGTGGCGCTGGCAGTTTCAGTGCCCATACCGTTACGCACTCAATGAGCGAGAGCGCCCACGAGACACAAAATTTTTCTACGGAATTACGGAAAACAAAAAAACGCCAACGAACACTTGACACAAACTCGACATTTTTCGTCCTTTACTTTTCTTTTTTTTAGTGATAGAATAAAAACACGAATGAATAAATTTAAGGAGGACATTACAAAAATGGCTAGAGCAAAACAATCCATGGATGGTAATACCGCTGCAGCACACGTGGCATATGCCTATACAGAAGTAGCTGGTATCTATCCTATTACACCTTCGAGCCCGATGGCTGATTCCGTTGATCAGTGGTCAGCAGCAGGACAGAAGAACATTTTTGGCAGCAAAGTAAAAGTTGTTGAGATGGAATCTGAGGCCGGCGCCGCTGGTACTGTACACGGTTCTCTTGCAACAGGAGCTTTGACAACGACATTTACGGCTTTTCAGGGGCTTCTTCTTATGATCCCGAATATGTATAAAATCGCTGGTGAGATGTTGCCAAGTGTATTCCACGTATCCGCACGTACGGTGTCTACACATGCTTTGAATATTTTTGGTGATCATAGTGATGTATACGCTTGTCGTCAGACTGGTTTCGCTATGCTTGCTGAGACAAATCCACAGGAAGTTATGGACTTGAGTCCGGTTGCTCATTTGGCAGCTTTGGAAGGAAAAGTTCCATTCATTAACTTCTTTGATGGTTTCCGTACTTCCCATGAGATTCAGAAGATTGAGAAATGGGATTACGAAGATTTGAAAGAAATGTGCCCAATGGATGCTGTTGAAGCATTCCGTAAACATGCATTGAATCCGGAGCACCCAACTGCACGTGGTTCTCACGAGAATGGAGACGTATTCTTCCAGCATCGTGAAGCATGTAATAAGGCTTATGATGCACTTCCCGCTGTTGTAGAGAAGTACATGAACAAAGTAAATGAAAAACTCGGAACCGATTACGGTTTGTTTAACTACTATGGTGCACCGGATGCTGACCGCGTAATCATCGCTATGGGATCCATCTGTGACGTAGCAGAAGAAGTAATTGATTACTTGACAGCAAAGGGCGAGAAAGTTGGTCTTGTAAAAGTTCGTTTGTATCGTCCATGGTCTCCGGAAGCAATTCTTAAGGTAATTCCTAAGACTGCTAAGAAGATTGCTGTACTTGACCGTACAAAAGAGCCTGGTGCTCTTGGTGATCCGTTGTATCTGGATGTTGCAGCTACTCTTCGTGAGGCAGGTTTGAATGATATCATTCTTACCGGCGGACGTTATGGTCTTGGTTCCAAAGATACACCACCATCATCTGTATTCGCTGTATACAAAGAACTGGAGAAAGACGATCCAAAACCTCGTTTCACAATCGGTATTGTGGATGACGTAACAAACTTGAGTCTTCCGGAAGTGAAACCGGCTCCAATTACTTCTGCACCGGGAACAAAAGAGTGCAAGTTCTGGGGACTTGGTGGAGATGGTACTGTAGGTGCTAACAAAAACTCAACAAAGATTATCGGTGACCACACAGATAAATTTATCCAGGCGTACTTCCAGTATGACTCAAAGAAAACAGGTGGTGTAACAATTTCCCATCTTCGTTTTGGTGATAATCCGATTAAGAGTCCTTACTACATCAACCAGGCTGACTTCGTAGCATGTCATAACCCGGCTTATGTAACACAGGGTATGAAGATGGCTCAGGATGTAAAACCGGGCGGTGTATTCATGATTAACTGCCAGTGGTCTGATGAAGAACTCGGACATCACTTGAACGCTGAAGCTAAGAAATATATTGCAGACAACAACATTCAGCTTTACACAATCAACGCGATTGATAAAGCAATTGAAATTGGTATGGGTAAACGTACTAACACAATTTTGCAGTCTGCATTCTTCAAACTTGCTGATGTAATGCCAATTGATGATGCGATTAAGTTCATGAAAGAAGCAGCTAAGAAATCTTACTCCAAAAAAGGTGATGCTGTCGTAGAAATGAACTACAAAGCAATCGATTGTGGTGTTGACGCAATTCATAAAGTAGAAGTACCTGAATCTTGGAAGAATCCGGAAGCAGATGCTCCTGCAAAAGAGAAGACCGGACGTCCGGAAGTTGTTAAGATGGTAAATGACCTTCTTGAGCCAATTTCTAAGATGGATGGTGACAGCCTTCCAGTATCTGCATTCGCAGGTAACCCGGATGGTCAGTTTGAGACTGGTGCTTCCGCATATGAGAAACGTGGTACAGCCGTTATGGTTCCTGTATGGAATCCGGATACATGTATCCAGTGTAACAACTGTGCATTTGTATGTTCTCACGCTACAATTCGTCCATTCCTCCTTTCTGAGGATGAGGTGAAAGCAGCACCTTCAAACATCAAACTTGCTGATACAAAGCCAAAAGCCGGCGAATATAAATTTGCAATGAGCGTATCTCCTCTGGATTGTATGGGATGTGGCGAGTGTATTACCGTATGTCCGAAAGCTGCTGATGAAGCCATCAAGATGGTACCTCAGGAGTCTCAGGCAGACGAGCAGCCGGTATTTGATTACTTGGTAGCTAACGTTGGTAAGAAAGACAGCGGATTTGCTGATACAACTCCAAAGGGAAGCCAGTTCAACCAGCCACTTCTCGAGTTCTCCGGAAGTTGTGCAGGATGTGCTGAGACATCTTATGCAAGACTTGTTACACAGCTCTTTGGTGAGCATATGTACATTTCAAATGCAACAGGATGTTCTTCTATCTGGGGTAACCCGGCAGCAACATCACCATATACAGTAAACAAAGATTCCAAGAAGGGACCGGCTTGGTCTAACTCCCTGTTCGAGGATAACGCAGAGCATGGTCTTGGAATGCACATTGGACAGAAATATCTTCGTGACCAGGCAATTGAATTGGTAGAAGAGATTGCTGCTTCCGATAAAGCATCGGCTGAATTTAAAGCTGCTGCTGCTAAATTCATTGAGACAAAAGATAATACAAGAGAGAACTCACCTGCTGCAGAAGCATTGATTGCTGAACTTGAAAAAGCTGCAAATGCAGGATGTGAGAAATCCAAAGAAGTTCTTGCTAAGAAAGATTACCTCGCTAAGAAGTCCGTATGGATCTTCGGTGGTGACGGTTGGGCATATGATATCGGATTTGGTGGTCTGGATCATGTACTTGCATCCGGCGAGAACGTAAACGTAATGGTATTCGATACAGAGATGTACTCCAATACTGGTGGTCAGGCATCTAAAGCTTCCAATATCGGTGAAGTTTGTCAGTTTGCTGCTGCCGGTAAAGAGATTGGCAAGAAGAGCCTTGCTGAAATCGCTATGAGTTATGGCTATGTATATGTAGCACAGATTGCACTTGGTGCTAATCCTGCTCAGGCTGTAAAAGCAATTGCTGAGGCAGAAGCTTATAACGGACCATCCCTGATTATCGGTTATGCTCCATGTGAGCTCCACGGTATCGCTAAGGGTGGTATGAACCACTGCCAGGATGAGATGAAGAAAGCTGTTAAGGCTGGATACTGGAATCTGTTCTCCTTCAACCCTGAGTTGAAAGCAGAAGGAAAGAATCCATTCACTCTGACATCCAAAGAGGGAGATGGTTCTTATCAGGACTTCTTGAACAACGAGGCTCGTTATACTCGTCTGATCAAGCCATTCCCAGAGCGTGCAGAAAGACTCTTCAAAGAGTCCGAAGAAGCAGCAAAAGCTCGTTTCGAGCATTTGCAGAAGCTTGTTGAGCTTTACAAATAAGAATTTGAAATTTTCTGTTTATCGAAAATTTTTGAAAAAGGGGACCATCTCAACAGATGGTCTCCTTTTTACATAAAAAGTATGATTCAAAAAAAAGGGGAAACAATAAAAAAGTGAAAAAGTGACACATTATTTTGATATATTAGGGGCTATCAAGGATTAACTGAAAGGACGAGAGAAAATGAAAAGAAAATGGAAATTATGGATGATAGCATTTGTATTATTTGTTATGACAGATATAATGATACAGAGCAATCGGGCAGAAGCAAAAAAAAGAACATTTACGGTGAGTTCCAAAACGATACCATGTAGTTCATCTTATCGGCAGAAACCGTATTATAATAAAAAAACAAAACAGTATTATATGATAAACTCCTATATGAGGCGTTTATCGACAACAGGCGGAACGCTGAAATTAAAAAAAGGAACATATAAAATTCCAGGTACAATTTATGTACCGTCTAATGTTAAAATTGTCTGTGCAAATGGTGTTAAAATCAAAAAAACAAAAGCAACAGGAACAAAGAAAGTAAAATCAACAAAATTTTTGTTCCAAATGATTTCAGAGGAAAAGGCATCGGGAAAACAAAATACAGGAAAATATGCGGCATCAAAAAATGCATCCATTCAGGGAAATGGGAAAGTGATTTTTGATATGGGAAATGTGAATGGAGCAACGGCGGTTTTTGTTGGTCATGCATCCGGTATTACTGTGAGTGGTGTGAGATTTCGAAACAAAAAAGGCGGCAGTTATATTTGGATTGAAGGTTCTAAAAATATTTCTGTTCGGCAATGTGTCTTTGAACGAAAAAAAGATGTGTCCGGTTTGAAAAATCGAATGGCTGTAAGGCTTGAAACAAGCAATCAGACAACATCGGATTTTTCTGGTAAATGGTACAAAAAAGACAATACTGTGAACAAAAAAGTAAAGATTGAGAACAATCAATTTCTGGGGGCGGATGTTGGCATCGGTACGACGAAATCGGTTGTATTAGAAAAAAATAAGCAAACAAAAGAATATTATCAGACAAGCATTACCATTGCAGCAAACACATTTACAAATACCAAAAAGGCTCCGATATATGCTGTCTTGTGGAAGAAGCCGACAATAAAAAAGAATGTAGTGAAAAGAAATGGGGCGGAGAAACGTGCCAGTGCGGGAATGCTTGGGTTTGGAGTAGAAGAACCATCCTTTACTGCAAATCAAATTAGCGGGTGTTCTTATGCTGTGAAATTTGATAGAGCAAAAAATAGTGGGAAAGGGAAAAAATTTCCTTCCGTTATGTCTGTGATAGGAGTAACTGCGGCGAATAAAATAGCGGCTACAAAAGTAGATGATTTGAGTCATTATTATGTGCCAAATGAAACGGCGAGAATTCTTTATTTTCGCAATAGAACGGAAAAAAATTTTACGATTACGACAGCTACAGAACCGTATCAGGAAAAATACACGGATGCCTCTGATTATACAAAGCGGAAAGTGTATTATACACTTATGTCTTATATGGAACAGCTTGAGTATGCCGGTGGTGGAACGATTACTGTCAAGGCCGGCAATTATGAGGTGACTAATAATATCTGTATTCCATCCAATGTGACGATACGGATGGAAAATGGGGTGACATTTACGAAAAAAGGAACGACAGCAACCGATATTTGTTATGCCAAATCTATTTTTACCATTGTGCCGCCATCAAAAGATGGTACGGTTAAGACAATTTCCGGTTACAATGGTTCACATGATGTGAAAATTATAGGAACGGGAATGGTTCGCATGAATTGTGCGAATGTGAAAAACTGTATGGCACTTGTTATGGGGCATGCAAGAAATATAACAATCGAGGGCATTACATTTCAAAACGAATATGGTTCGCATTTTATGGAATTAAATTCTTCTTGCAATGTAACGATTGAAAAGTGTACATTTGAAGGATTCAAGGTGTTGGATAAAAAAAGTTACAAGGAATGCATCAATGTGGATGGCACCGATTTGAATACTGACGGATTTAATTATGATTGGTCGGCTCATGATAAGACAATTTGTAAAAATATTTTAATACAGAACACTACCTTTAAAAATATTGGAACTGCGATTGGTAGTCATACGTATTCTGCGAACGGCCAGACACAGCTTTATCATGAAAATGTTAGAATTTTAAATAATACATTTGACGGTACCTATAATGCAGCAATTCGTGCATTAAATTGGAAAGATACCGTGATTTCAGGAAATTCATTTTTACGGCTTCAGGCATTAGAAGATGGCGTGTTAAATGCAAATGGAAATCAAACAAAATACGTGGCACTTCTTTTGCGAGGTGTGGTAAATCCAACGGTGACTGGAAATGTATTTGAGGATTGTAAGTATTATCCGATTCGTGTTGTGATGCGTGATTCAGCTACCGTTGACGGAGCTGTGAAAGCGGGATATGGTGACACGATATCTTCTGTCTCGGATGCAAATTGGAGTGCGATGCAGAAAAATACAGTAACAAACGTTGCGGAAAAATATCAAAAAATTGTTGTGCGCGAAAATAATGACCAGTCAGACTCAGATGCAGAGAAAAAAGCGTTTTTGCAGTAATTGACAAGCCGGCGGTGTTACGCTATAATTAAATGATGTTAAATTCGTAGGAGGTAAGACCATGGCTGAAACAAAGAAAAACATTTTGACGTATGAAGGTTTGAAAGCGTTAGAGGACGAACTTCATGAATTGAAGGTAAATCGTCGGCGTGAGGTTGCCCAGAAAATCAAAGAAGCACGTGAGCAGGGTGACTTGTCCGAGAACGCAGAATATGATGCAGCGAAAGAAGAACAGCGCGACATCGAACTTCGTATTGAAGAGATTGATAAAATTTTGAAAAATGCAGAGGTTGTTGATGACAATGACGGCGATTCGAGCGTAATCAATGTTGGCTGTACAGTAACCATCAAAGATTTGGAATTTAATGAAGAAATGGAATATAAAATTGTGGGTTCCACTGAGGCAGATAGTTTGAAAGGTAAAATTTCAAATGAGTCACCGGTTGGTAAAGCTTTGATTGGCGCACAGAAGGGTGAGACAGTAGAGGTAGAGACACCTGCTGGTATCATTAAGTACGAAATTTTGGATTTTCGTAAGAACTAGAAGAAATAGAGAAGTGAGGATTAAAAAGTGGCAGAAGATATTAATCAGTTGTTAAAAGTTAGAAGAGAGAAATTGCAGAATCTTCAGGAGGCGGGAAAAGATCCTTTCAAAATCACAAAATGTGATGTAACCCATCACTCCATGGAGATTAAAAATAACTATGATGAATTAGAAGGAAAGACTGTGACAATTGCAGGACGTATGATGTTTAAGCGTGTCATGGGAAAAGCTTCTTTTTGTAATACGAGAGATTTAGAGGGTGATATCCAGGCTTATGTAGCAAGAGACAACATTGGCGAGGATTCTTACAAAGACTTCAAAAAGTATGATGTAGGTGACCTCCTTTGCATTACCGGTGAAGTTTTCAAAACAAAAACCGGAGAAATTTCGATTCATGCATCGAATGTCACACTGCTGTCAAAGAGTTTGCAGATTCTTCCTGAGAAATTCCATGGTTTGACGGATACCGATATGCGTTATCGTCAGCGTTATGTGGATTTGATTATGAATGCTGAGGTAAAGGATACATTTATCAAGCGTTCACGTATTATCAGTACGATCCGTAAATATTTGGATGGCGAAGGATTTATGGAAGTGGAGACCCCGATGCTTGTGGCTAATGCCGGCGGTGCAGCAGCACGTCCATTTGAGACACATTTTAATGCACTTGATGAGGATTTTAAACTCCGCATTTCCCTTGAATTATATTTGAAACGCCTGATTGTCGGCGGAATGGAAAAGGTTTATGAGATTGGCCGTGTATTCCGTAACGAGGGACTTGACACCAGACATAACCCGGAATTTACTTTGATGGAATTGTATCAGGCATACACCGATTACCACGGCATGATGGATTTGACAGAAAATCTGTACCGCTATGTGGCACAGGAAGTTCTGGGCACAACAAAGATTACTTATAACGGAATTGAGATGGACCTTGGCAAGCCGTTTGAGCGCTTGACGATGGTGGATGCCGTTAAGAAATACGCTGACGTTGATTTCAACGAGATTTCCACATTGGAAGAGGCACAGGCAATTGCCAAAGAAAAAGGCATTGAATTTGAGCCACACCATAAAAAAGGTGATATTTTGAATCTCTTCTTCGAAGAGTTTGTTGAGGAGCACTTGATTCAGCCAACCTTTATCATGGATCATCCGATTGAGATTTCTCCATTGACAAAGAAAAAGCCGGATAATCCGGATTATGTAGAGCGTTTTGAGTTCTTCATGAATGGCTGGGAGATGGCAAATGCGTACTCCGAGTTAAATGATCCGATTGACCAGCGCGAGCGTTTCAAAGCACAGGAAGAACTTCTTGCACTTGGTGATGAGGAAGCAAATACAACAGACGAAGATTTCTTGAATGCACTTGAAATCGGCATGCCGCCAACCGGAGGAATCGGTTTTGGTATTGACCGTATGTGTATGTTGCTTACGGACAGCGCAGCGATTCGTGATGTGCTGTTGTTCCCGACATTGAAGTCACAGAAGGAGTAAAGTGCCGGAAACAAGGCATTTCAATGGTGTTGATACTATATGGTGCTACAATTAGTGCTACAAATATACAAGTTTTGATACGTTTCAGTACATGATAATAATTTATGCACCTGCGAAAAGAGAATCATAAAGAGGTTAAAACCCTTTTCAGAATGAGAAATCATTTTGGAAAGGGTTTTTTGTGTTATAGAGAAAATTTATATGAAAGGTTGTGATGGAGATGTTAAAAGTAAGATTATCTGGTACCAAAAAGGAACTTCGCTGGTTTTTAAAGAAAATGCAGCGAGATTGCCGGTGGCAGGTAAGAAATATCTCAAATTTTAGTTCTATAGAAAGAACGAATGGAAAGTATAAACGACTATATGTAGATGTTTATCGAAATGAAAAATAACCAAAAAAATACGGAGGGTCAGAATTATGTGTAAAGTAATCGCCATATGCAATCAAAAAGGTGGTGTATCCAAGACTACCAC
>ULXW01062694.1_pt1 | contig 30387 bp, 25 predicted proteins | sample 1961661 | NCBI WGS metagenome assembly ULXW01 (sample SAMEA4835849, study PRJEB28245) | human gut metagenome | biome: gut microbiome; material: fecal sample | place: Denmark | collected 2008 | reverse complement strand
CGAAAATGCAGCTAAAAACAATCCGGCAGTTATGAAAAGCCTGGTTGAAATCCAGGGTAGTGAAACAGAATTTGATTCATGGATCGATATTACGCCTATTAATGTTTTCGAGATTAGTGACAAAAAGAAAGACAAGTCCATTTATGTCGTCTCAAATGCCAGAAAACAATTTGGAGCTTCCGTTTTGGTATATCCGAACTTTTTGAAACAGGCAGCAAAGACAATCGGTGGTAGCTTTTTCGTCTTACCATTTTCCGTGCACGAGATCATTTTAGTAGACGATAAAGTTGCAGTAAGCGCCGATTACTTGAGTGATAAACTTCAGGACATGCTTTTGGGCGACGAAGCATTAAATCATGATGATTATCTGACGAACGTCTTGTATCATTATGATGCAAAAGCAAACAGACTTGAAACATCTTGGGAATATGTACGTAGAGTTGCTAAAGAGAAATCGAAAACGTCTCAATGGTAGTAATTGTGTGGTGGCGGAATATGTAGACGCACAGGGAGGGACTCCGTAGTAGTGGCACGCATCTTCGTAAATGTATGTCGCGTCTGGTATAGGAAAGTAAGTAGTGTGAGCGGAGTTATACAGGGTGAAAATCCCTGTCCACACAATTTAAGGAAAAGGATGATGATAAGGATGATGGGAGTTTGTCAGATTAACGATTAAATTCGTGTTCAATATTTGAAAAGCGGAAAGAGGGAAATATATGAATTGTTATTATATTGGTATGGACGATGTTATTGCAAACGCATTTATCGAATCCATGAAACAGAATGGAAACAGATTTCTAACATACGAACAGATTTATGACTATGGTGACAAAGCTGTAGGTTTGGTCCGCAAAGATGCTGAGGTCCTTTTTGACAAATCGAATACAGACTCTGTGTTGACTGATTATGCTGATTTCTTTAGTGAGCAGACAATAGATGGGACTCTCGGTATTGAATTAAAGCAAGAAAAGTCCAGATCAGATTTGATCAACCAGTTCCGAGGATATCTGCCACTCGATGTATTGCGCGCGTTCGTGTCTGTTTCTATCTGTGCTGACTGACGAGCGACGATTAGTAAATAGTTCTGCATTGTGTATCCCATATTTAGGATAACAAAAAGTATACGCATACAAGGAGGACAAATGTATGAAACCAGAAGTCAAAATGAATTGTGTTACCGAAAATGAATTGAGTCTTGTGAGTCTTGTCAAAATGAATTGTGTTATCGAAAATGAATCGAGTCTTGTGAGTCTTGTTGTGCTTCCAAAAAGCAAGGTTCCTGATATCGAAGAAATTGTTCATGATGAACTGGAAGATCTTGCAATCATCTATTGTTTCATGAGTACGGAAACAGAGGGACAGAAACATCATATCATTATGATTCCAAATGATACTTTAGATGCGATTGGGTACACAGAAGATCAGATTAAGAAACAGGCAGTCGCAAATACAATCAATAAACAGCCAATGCATGTATCTTCTATTGGTTCTTTTATTGCCAGTATGTATAAATTAGATCCACAAGGATTGGACCAAATTCCGATGTATGTCGCTACCGTATCTGATTACCAGTTTGGAGCAAAAGTGCTTATGTATCCGGAGTTCTTTGAATACGCCGCGGCAGTTGTTGGCGGTAGCTACTATATCCTTCCGTCGTCTATCCATGAGCTTATCCTTCTCGCTGATGATGGTACGTTGACTGTAGAAGAGTTACAAAACACAGTGAGAGAAATCAACGAGACTGAAGTATCGGAATCTGATTTTCTTTCAAATGAAGTTTACCATTATGATGTTAACACAAAGAAGTTCGAAAACGCTTCTGCGTACTATAACCGGATAAACAGACTGAGTTAACGACGAATTTGTAAACAAAAAGAAAAAGACCTTGATTTGCGAAATCAAAGGTCTTTTTTTGTCTTCGTTTTGTTTGTTTTCTTACAGCTCGCAATCTGTAAGAATTATCTCTTGGAATACTATTCTTTGAGATTTCATGATCAGGCTTCCCTTCTCATGCCCATTTATACCATCTGTGAAATGGGACACTATCTTTGCGGCTTTTTCATTTGGCTGATCCGCTGCCGTATATGGGATCTTATTCGTCCCTATTTCTGTTGCCAGCATTTGTACCAATATCGTATTCGCATACCACATATTGGTATCTCCATTTAGGATATAACAAGGATTCTTACTTTTGTCAACACTTATTTGCAAAATATTTCAAAAATATGCATTATGTTGACGGATTTTTGTAACCACTCTTTGTTTTCTGGAGATCGTGCTTTTTTATCGTTTTCGGAGCTCTGTAAATTCAATCGTCTTATCTGCCTTGATACTTCCGCATTGAATGAAAAATATAGACAAGTAGCTTCTGTGTTCGCAATTGCGTTTGCGCAGAGGTTGAAAGATGGATACAGACAGCTTGGAAAAGAAATCAATATCTTTGTGGATTCTGACATTCGTATCCTGAATAAACAGATGCCATTTCTTATAGACCAATTACTGAAAACAGAAGAGAGTGGGAAATAACCGTGTTAGTATTAGAATCGTTTTATGACATTAGGTTCAAAAATCATGGGCATCAAAAATCTACGGATACAAACGATGATCCGGTTCCGACTTTTGCAATCGGAGAACTATTATTCGAATTGAAAGAAGCTGCACTGAGTATACAAATGTATGCTCGATACTAGAGTCTGCAAAATAGCAGGCTCTTTTCTTATACACAAAAGTGTTTGTAAACAACGAACAAACTACTAGTAGTTAAACTACTAGTGAATAAACCACTAGTAAAACATTTACTACGTAATAATGTACTATAGTAGTTTATAATTATGGCGTGCTGGAGGTAATCCAGATGATCGTATTCGGGCTTAGAATCCGGCTGATTGAGGCTTTGCTTGGAACTAAAAATAAAGGATTCAGAACATAGAATACAAACTACTATTACAACAACAGCTATGAAAACAAAACATATAGTAAGTAATGTTGTAAACATCAGTGACCCAGACATAGGTTTCCTATGTCGTGCTGCCTCTCTCTCTCCGTGGTCTTTGTTTTTGTTCTCTTCTTTTCATCTCCATCGTTTTTGACCACTGCTGTTTTTGCAGCGGTTCGTTTTTGAAACCTGTTTGTTTTGGTCACCTTATTTGCAACCACAGTATCTTTCTTCTCCTCTTATCTGTTTCCTCGTTTATTAGCCTTCTATTTCTTTCGCATACCAATAACTCGATACCTTAACATTATCTGCCATCATTTCGTGTCCGCTATTTTGTATCCGCTCATTATCCTCTCAATCGCATACCGGTTTTGTGATACGCTTATCCGGACACAAATCCTATCGTTATATCATCTTGCTGGTACGCTGATATTCTGGAAATAATATATTAGGTATCGGCTTGCTGGTATGCTGATATAACGAGGTCAAAATCTTTACATACCGGCTTGCTGGTATTCCGTTTTCGGATTCGGTGTTTCGTACCCACATATTCCATATCATCTAGTTGGTACTTTTTCTGGGTACTGGACTTGGAATCCGTATCATTCTGTATATCATCTAGCAGGTACTTGTTTTCGGTATCATTACCTGGATCCATATGTTTTAAATATCATCTAGCCGATATTTCGGATCTGCACTCAGATACCGCCCATATATCATCTAGCTGATACCAGTTTGTTTTCGTGTCCGTTTGTATCGATATCATCTAGCTGGTAACTAAATAATCCGAACTCTATATACCGCATACCAATAACCTGATACCAGAATGATCGATATCTGAAACAACCGGACACACATTCATATCATCTAACTGATATCTGACACCTATTCTATGTATGCTGTTTTATATATCACAGTCTGATTCTATATATCTGCATACGAATATCCGGTGCCAAAACATTCCGGATCCGCATAATACCATCTAGTTGGTATCTCATTTCTGGATCCGATGTTCCAGTTACCAAACTTAGTATTCAAATATATCCGTATATCATCTAACTGATAACCAACAACCTCGTGCACATTTGATGTTACTTCAGACGCTCCGCATCCATTGTTCTTGATACCTCTATTCTGTATGCACATATTCTGCATCTGTCAGTCTGTTCCTTGATCATCTGCATACTGTTGCCGGTATCGAAACAAACGGATGCCACTGTGAATCCGTATACGCCACGTATAGCCATTTTAACCAGATTACAGGAGAATCTGTAACTGGAATGTTTTGTGTCCGAATATGCGCCTTCTAACACCTGCAAACGACAAGAACGGACACGAAATAACAGGTTACCAAAAGAATGCCTTTGTGAGCTCGTATACGCCCCGTAGAGCCCATTTAACTAGCAGCCAGACAATTGGATAACAAATGCCTTTAGATTCCAGATAAGCCGTATACAGAACATGTGAGACATATAAGGAGCGGATCCGGAATAAGGGCTGCAGGATCATGGGGGCTCAAAAATACCGGCACATAATTGGTATACCACCTAGATGATATAGCATGTATTCGGCTCCTAAATATCGTATCCAGAAGAATAAGGAACCAATCAGGATTATATAGCGGATACAAAAGACCGGAGCCAAAAACGATGTGTGATCGTACGTGCGGAAACAGATGTTGGCATACGAAAAGTGTGTGTGCTCATGATCGGGATCAGAATACGTTGGATGCGGATGAGCGGAACCGGATGAGTAGTTTTCGTTATATCTGATATCAAGAATTAAAGATCACAAGTGCATACCACCTAGATGATATTGATGTGACAGAAAACAAGATGACTGGTTCCGAAAGGAAGTCAGCACCCGACATATCGTCTCATTGATTTATGTATCCAATGCAGCATACCAGCTAGATGATATCACAGAAAAATGAGGATATAAAAAAGAACGGAGACTAAACACAGGGTGCGGAAAAGCGTCCGCATACCATTGAACGGATCCAAGAGAGTTGTTTGCTAAACAGATGGAAAGCAGATAAAGATGAGGATCTAAAAGACGGTATGCAAAACGAAGCGCAACTAAGATGAGAGAGTTGGTAAAAAATGGAGAACGAGATATGGGTTGTAAAAACGAGAAACAAACACCGGTTGCAAAAGAAAGGAACAAAAATAAAAGCACATAAAACAGAGGGAAACAAAAGCAGAGGGAAAACAAAGACCAGAAAGCAGCAGTAAGTTTCCGTAATAACAGTGTGTTATTACTGGGTTCCTGATGTTTTCAACATTACTTACTATATGTTTTAGTGATGTAGTAGTCATTGTACTACTAGTTGTTCTGTTACTTTGTACCCATGCCGCACATATTTAGTAGCAGATGGAGATGGGTTTGATTTTGGTGCCGAAGTAGTTAACCCCATCACTCGCAATCCATCAGTCTGGCACCGGAAAAGAGGAAACAAATATGAATGCAACAGGAAGCGGATTTTCATATATCCATGTCGAACCAATGACATCCAAAAATATTGTAACCGGACTGACGAAACACTACACCAGGAATTTTAAAGGCGGGTTTGCTTTTTTGGACCCGAAAACAAATGAGCCCGTAGATGTGGAAGTCAAAGCAACAATGGCAATGGATAAGGGTCCGAAACATATTGATTACACAAGAAGTAAAGATAACGAGATCTTAGTCGGGCACGAAGGAATGGACGTCATGAAAGCAGCTATGGAAAAAGTAACTGGAGAACAGATCAGTGACGCCGAGTGGAGCCGTGTCCGAAAATATGATCGAAAGAAAGAAAGCGACAGTTATGAGACAACAACAAAACAGGATTTTGATTTTCGTTATGGAGACGGAGAGCGTGTGCGGAAGAATGCCGTCAACATTGTGGATATGTGTATGACATACCCAGGATCCGTCAAAATGTATCACACGGACAAAGACGGAAATCGGATTGAGCATCCGGAAGTTAATTATAAGTATTTCCGAGAACATTGTGATCAGATTGGAATGGATCAGTATCGTGACCCGAACACAAATGAGATCGTCTCATTATACGGACTACCAGCTGATCAGGAAGAATTTAAAAAATGGAAAACAAGAACACTTGAGTGGGTAAACGAACGAATGGGTTCCGATAATGTATTGCTCGCAACTTTACATATGGATGAATCGATGCCGCACATCCATGTACAGTGTACACCGATCGTGAAAGACGAAAGAGGAATCAAACGATTTTCGTATTTAGATTACTTTGCTTTCCAGGACTTTGCAAAATTGCAGTCAGACTTCGCTTCATCGTTTGCGGATATGGGTTACAAAAGAGGCACTTCCGGATCGATTGCAAAACATTTATCACCAAAGGAAGCCCAACAGATCGTAGCCAATGAGCGCAAACCACTCCCAGAAGACCAGGATGAACTCCGGATCTATACAAAGCAGCTGCAGGAACAGATTGGCAGACAGAAAGTAGAGCTTATTGAAAAACGAAGGGCATCCGAAGAAATTGAGCACATGCAGGAACGAATTAACAAAATGCATACAAAAGGTGCCGAATGGGAACGAGAAAAGAAACGTATGCAGGATGAGATGAAAAAGATGATTGATGATCAAAAAAGATCTGTCATTTACAGCCAGCTGATGCAGACAATCCAGTTTGGAACACAGAAACTTGAGAAAACGGACAAAGACCTTGCAGATGCGTACGTCCGTCTTGTAAACAATGTCGTTGACATGGGTGACGAAGAAGTAAGAAGACTTGGACTTCAGTTCGCGGAATTAGAGAAAGCAAGAGTACAGGGACGAGTTACTGGCGAACGAATCTTTGGATATAACGGATTCATGATGGATCTTGATTTTGACGGACATGATGACCGTATTGAGGATGACGACCCGTTAACCATTGAAGACGAATCAAAACAGAGAAACGAGTAAAACGTTAACAAGCTCCGGGACCCAAAACGTTCCGGAGTGTATAGAAAGGGATTATGGTCAACTACCAATCACTAAAGTGACGGGCTTGTAAAAAGTCCTGGTTGACTAGCCTCAGTTCTTACATTGTATTTCCGTGTGAGAACTACGTTATCCATAAATAGGGAATTTAATCCCGGTGATAGTCACCTGCAGATGTCATACCTAGTCTGCAGCTCTGAGGTCAGTGATTAAACAGGTCCAAAGGGTAGGAACAGTGTTGCTGACAGGAAACTATGGATAACATTGGCGAAGGTATAAAATGAGCAGACTGAAAGATATCTGTTCATTCTACAGTTGTGTGACACTGGTTTACAACACAAAGTTACACAATTTAACAACAGAAAGGAGTGTCTGACATGGTATATGTGTTAGGACAGGACGGACATCCGCTTATGCCGACATGCAGGCACGGTAAAGTCAAAAGGATGTTAAAGTCCAGGATGGCAAAAGTAGTAAAGAAATGTCCGTTTACCATACAGTTACAGTATGAGAGCACGACTCATACACAGAAAATAAATCTTGGCATTGATGCAGGAAGTAAAACAATTGGAGTTTCTGCAACGACTGAATCAAAAGTATTATACGAGTCTGAGGTTGTTCTAAGGAATGACATCGTGGAACTGCTTTCCGGAAGACGAGCCTTAAGACGCAGCCGCAGGAACCGAAAGACCAGGTATAGAAAACCTCGTCTTGATAACCGAAGAAGACCGGATGGGTGGCTCGCTCCGAGTATCAGGCAGAAGATCAAGACTCATGTCACAGTTGTGGAAAACGTAATGAAGATTCTTCCTGTGACAAAGATTATCGTCGAGACTGCCAGTTTTGACATCCAAAAGATCAAAAATCCGGAGATCGAAGGCGCTGAATACCAGTACGGAGAACAGCTTGATTTCTGGAATGTTCGGGAATATGTATTATTCCGGGATGGACACACCTGTCAGTGCTGTAAAGGGAAATCAAAAGATAATATCTTAAACGTACATCACATTGAAAGCAGAAAGACCGGTGGGAATGCACCGAACAATCTCATTACGTTGTGTGAAACCTGTCACAAAGCTTATCACAAAGGCGTCATCACACTGCCAAAGGAGATACATCGTGGTATGAGATTTCGGGATGCTGCTTTTATGGGTATCATGCGATGGGCGTTCTATGACAGGTTAAAAGAACTGTATACTCCATTTGGCGTCGAAGTAATCAATACCTATGGATATATCACAAAGAACACACGTATTGAACATGGATTACCGAAAGAACATTATGTCGATGCAAGGTGTATCAGTGGTAACCCGGCAGCAAAACCTTTAGGTCATTATTATTTCCAGAAGAAAGTCCGCTGCCACAACAGACAGATACATAAGAATACCATCCTTAAAGGCGGAATCCGGAAACGCAACCAGGCTGCATATCTGGTGAATGGATACCGGTTATTTGACAAAGTAAAGTATCAGAACCAGGAATACTTTATATTCGGCAGGAGAAGCAGTGGTTTCTTCGATATCCGTACTTTGGATGGTACGAAAGTCAATAAAGGAAGTATCAGTTGTAAGAAGTTACAGCTGGTCGAAAAATCAAAGCACTATTTAACAGAACAAAGAAAGGTAGCGGCATAGCCAGGAGTGCTCCTCCCATGACTGATATAATAGAACTAGCATTCTATTATCATGAGTCGCGGGTCTCCGAATATGGCTAGTTAAAGGTATTAAGATGAATAGAGGATCTTTAAAACCAACTGAACTGATTGAGAAGGATGAGAACAAAGAGCAGCAGACGGATTTCGAAGCCAACACTCGTCCCCAGAGGTTTCATAGACCTACCGTCCGGATGGATTCTAAGGTAACCCAGACATACGGGGACCAAATAGCGGATCCGGCATTAAAGAACCAGCCTCTGCGTGCTCATAAGGTCGGCGAAAATAATGGAGATGTTATATTAAGAACCGAAAAAGAAGCACGCGTTATACTGGTTCCGAAACAAGAGGTTACGGCTTATGAGAGAACGGGACAGCCAACGATACTGACCGTGTTTCTGGTTATTGTTATCATGATTCTTGGAGTTCTATTGTTTTTGTAAGCGTTGTCGTGGTAGACGATGTAGGTTTTTGTTTCCTATGTCTGTGTTTAACCTATATGTTGTTCTGGTTTAACATCCATCACGATACCAGATAGTGTAAAAACCATTGAAAGTAATGCATTTAGAGATTGTGCTGGTTTGACATCCATCACGATACCAGACAGTGTGACAAGTATCGAATATAAGGTATTCTCTAGTTGTTCGTCCTTAACATCTGTTACATACAAAGATACTGTATATACAAACAAAGCAGAGTTAGAAAAGGCATTAAGTGATAACAATGTTACTGTTGGTAGTGATGTTTTCGCTAACACCGGATTACAGTAAGCAACAAAACAGAAAGAGATCGTCGTACATGTCGGTCTCTTTTGTTTTTGTCTCCCATCTCGTATCCCATATTTAGTACATAACAAATAAACGTATTCAAAGAAAAGGAGACGAAACATGAACATTTACAACAATTTTGGATTTGGAAACAGCGCAGAGAGAATCAAAAACATGGAAAGAGTGATTTTCGTGAACATGACTAAAACCAAGTATGCCTTAGATATCAAGGACAGCATCGATAGAACAAAGGTATACGATTCGAGTGCACTGATTTATCCAGAACGTGGATCTTTGCAAACCGAGTTTGTTTTCGAGCAGACGGATTCTGTATCTGCAGTTTTCAAATATGCAGACAAAGACACAGCAATCCTGAATTTCGCAAACTTCACAACACCAGGTGGCGGATTCATTTACGGAGCCATGGCTCAGGAAGAAGCATTGTGTTTAGAAAGCACTTTGTATCCGGTTATTAGCGATCGAAAACTTGAATCCTACTACTTCGCGAACAAACGCGCATTATCATCAGTAGGATGCCTTTATAGTAATCGCGCTTTATACTCACCGGGCATTGTCTTTTTCCGTGATGAAGAAGGAGAAGAGAAACGTTGCGATGTGATCACTTGTGCAGCACCAAACGCATCCGAATACCTGGCAGCAGGTGGTAGTCAGAAGATGAATGGAAATGCATTGTTGGACCGCATGACGTTCATTCTTGACATAGCAGTCAAAAACGGAGTTAAAACATTGATCCTTGGCGCATTCGGATGTGGTGTTTTCGGACAGAATCCGGAAACTTTGGGAGCTCTGTATAATTATCTGTTGACAGATAAATACAAGGGAGCATTCGAACGTGTCGTTTTCGCAGTCATTGATGAGAAAACGTTACGACCTTTAGAATCAGGTTTTTGCAGCAGATAGGAGGCATTTATATGTCAGTAATCATGGAAAACGAAACAAGACCAGATGAAGCATTAGACCGAAGAGACGCTGTGGCAGGAAAATTGCATCGACGCCGGAAACAGTTAGCTTCCGTTTATTCAGGCATCGAAACAAAGTCATCACCAGAACCTATAATCTATACAGATGATGCCTATGCTATGAAGCAGATTGAAAGGGCGGAAATTGAGGATGAGGATAAGGATAAGGATGAGGTAGTTTGTCAGGATAAGGGAATTTATCTTGATACCGAACCTGATATCGTAGTCGAGAAAGAGCTTATCTTGTAACAGTCATTCACAACTGCATACTAAAACAAAGAGAAAGAGACTGGGAAATCCTGGTCTCTTTTTGTGTGTCTTGGTTTCTCACATATTTAGGATAACAAAATGAATAACAAACAAAAGGAGGAAACAAATATGTTAGAGCTTAAAGGAAAATACGGAGATGCGAAAGTATTTACGGACAACATCGATCAGGAGACGATCAGTCAGGTAATCGGATTGTTGAACCAGCCGTATGCTGCCGAAAGTAAGATCCGGATCATGCCGGACTGTCATGCAGGCAGCGGATGTGTAATCGGGACTACAATGACGTTAGCAGACAAGGTAGTGCCAAATTTAGTAGGCGTCGATATTGGGTGCGGAATGTATGCATTGCAGCTTGAGGAAACAGACATTGATCTCTCGTTATTGGATGCTGCAATTAGCCAGTATGTACCAGCTGGATTCAATATCCATGAACACCCGATCGCAACCTCAAACGTAGACAAAGTTTTGGCGCCGGTGAATGTAGACAAAGCGATGTGTTCTCTTGGGACGCTCGGTGGTGGAAATCACTTCATTGAAGTCGACAGAGACACGAATGGCAATCTTTGGCTTGTAATTCATACCGGATCCAGACATCTTGGTGTCGAAATCTGTAACCATTATCAGGAACTCGGATATAAGGCACTGAAGGCAAGCGGATCCAAAGAAAAGATCCAGGAGATTGTAGCCAGATTAAAAGCAGAAGGCAGACCATCAGAAATCGAAAGTGAGATCAAGAAATTCTGGGCACAAAGACCTTCGATTCCAAAAGAGTTATCCTATGTGACCGGTAAGATTTTCGATGATTATCTGCATGATATGGAACTGGCTCAGGAACACGCATGGATAAACCGGGAAGTAATTGCAATCCAGATCCTCCAGGCTATGGATCTGCATGTAACGGATTCGTTTCAGACAGTGCACAATTACATTGACACAAAGAATCGAATCCTGCGTAAAGGATCCATTTCAGCGCAATCAGGAGAAAAAGTATTAATTCCACTTAACATGCGTGACGGTTCGCTTATCTGCATCGGGCAAGGAAATCCAGACTGGAATTATTCAGCACCACATGGAGCTGGACGTATTCTTTCGAGATCCAAAGCGAAGGATGCTGTTTCGATGGATGATTTTAAGGATTCGATGTCTGGCATCTATTCAACTTCAGTTACAGAATCAACCATCGACGAATCGCCATTCGTATACAAACCAATGGATGAAATCATGGGAAACATCAAGGATACGGTTGAGATCGTAGAGAGGATTACTCCTATTTACAACTTCAAAGCACACTAATTGAGGAAAAGGATAAGAGGACGAGAGATAATTCTTATCCTTTTCTTTTTGTCAGCGTTTCGATATTCATGCAATATGCACAATGATTTTGCTGCAGTTTCGGCATTGTGCACAACATTTCGATTACTCTGTCTGTTCGTAACCCATATTTAGAGGGAATAAAAACAGCGATAAAAGGAAAGGAGAACTTTATGAAAAACTTAGCTGTTAAGTACCTCTGTACAGGTATTGTAACTTTTGTAACCTTATGTGGAGGTATGAGTGTGTCAGCTCAGAATCTTGTGGTTCAGAACCCAGGAATTTTGGTTACTAAACCTGCAGGTATAACATCAGTCCTGACACCAGAAAGATCTATACATACGGACGCTGGAATCACAGCCAGTCTCAGGAACGCACGAGATGAGGCTATGGTTACAAAACATAAAGCAGATGTTGTAAAATCTGCAAACGGAGAGTCTGAAGAAGCAGTAGCAGAATCAGATTCTGTTTCCGTTTCGAATGTTGCCGAATCTTCGGTTCCAGAATCTTCGGGTCCAGAAGGATCTGAAGTAGATTCCGAAAACCAAGAAAACGGAACCGAGACAGAGACAGAGGCAACGGAACAACCGGAAACGTACGAAGTGATCAAAGAGTATCCGATCACAGATGGAAATACAACAAAAACGGTACTTCCATACAAAGCGTTTGGGAAGAATACCAATCAGGCAAAACTACAGTCGTTATGCCAGACAAACGAAGTCGGACTCAGAGTATACGATGGACGGTTTACGATTGCTGTTGGAACGTATTTTAACACGGCAATTGGTCAGTATTTTGACCTGGTGTTAGAAAACGGAACAGTCATCCCGTGTATCATGGGTGACCTGAAAGCGGATATTCATACGGATTCCAGAGGTTTGTTTACGGAAGCTTCCGGATGCATGACAGAGTTCATTGTTGACCGAACGTACCTGCCAAACAAGAATTCAGCCACATACTGTTACGAGGAATGGAACAGTAAAGTAGTCAACGTCATTGTTTACAACAAGTTTGTAAACCTTGAGTAGACTTAGAAAACTGAATAATGAAAACGAAAATACCCTGAAAACAAACAAGAACTCAGATCTGAATAACAGTTATCTGGGTTCTTTTGTATGTTTGCGATTGTCTTGAGCTTCATCATTGCTGGATCGTTGGTTTGTTTCCGGTTCTTTTCGTTTCCTTTGTCCGTGTTCGATCCATATTTATATTGTTACTCGTAAACAATTTGTTTTTGAACACAAAGAAAGGAAATGAAATATTATGAAACGAAAAGCAGTGAGTTGTCTGCTTGTTCTGGCTGCGATTATGACGATGACGCCTACGATTCCAACAATGGCAGCCGAAAACCCGGACAACACAACACAGTCGACGCAGACAACAACAGAAGCTGGAACTCAGAATTCAGTTGTGAAATATGATCAGGCGTCTGCGTTTACTGTTACAATACCAAAGTCAATCGCTTTAAGTAGCAGTAAATCTGCAGAATACACGGTCAAAGTACAGGGAGATGTTATAGGCAATGAAATCATTACGGTTACTCCAGATGAATCCGTGATATTATCCGACTCTAACGGCAAGGACCCTGTTACAGGCGACATTACACAAGAGAAGACAGAATTTTCGTCCACAGAAGTGAACGCACGTTCGGGGGGGGGTACGGCGACTGGCAGCATATTAGCGAATAACCTTACTTCCGGAGACTGGTCAGGTAATTTTAAGTTTGTGATCAGAACAAACCAGATAGGTAATGGAACTGCGATCACGAGTGAAAATCTTGCAACTTATGGAATTAAGACAGTTGGGGATGTTGTGATTCCGGAATATGTGACGGACGATGATAATACAAGGCATGCGGTAACCGGCATTGGCGATTATGCATTCCGGGATTGTAATGAGATGACAAGTGTTACGATCGCTGACTCAGTTACCGAAATCGGAACCGGAGCTTTTGTGAATTGTTCAAAGTTATCAAGGGCAGCAGTTCCAAATTCTGTGAGATCAATTGGTAACAGTGCTTTTGATGGATGTATTAGTTTGTCATCGATCTCATATAACGGGAATGAATATGATTTATCAAACATCGAACCTGCATTTGTAGAAAATGGCGTATCTGTTGGTTCTCATGTATTTGAACATTCCTATAGTGAACCGGTGTACACCTGGTCTGAGAATAATTCTACATGCATGGCAACAAAAACATGTTCAGAGTGTCATGACGTTGTAACAGAAACAGCTGATGTTAGTACGAAAACGACAGATGCTACATGTACAAACGAAGGACTGAATACTTATACTGCAACTTTTAAGAATTCAGATTTTGAGACGCAGACAAAAACAAGCAAGATATCAGCGAAAGGTCATAAATCGGTGTCTGCAAACAATGCGGTTGCACCAACCTGTGTCACGGACGGTAAAGAATCTGATACGGTATGTTCAGTTTGTGGTGTAACACTGGCAACCGGAAAGACGATCGCGCAAACCGGACATAAATATGGAACACCAACTTATACTTGGTCTAAAGATGGAAAGACATGTATTGCGAAACGTGTGTGTGCAAACAATGGTACACATATTGAAACAGAGAACGGAACTATTACAAATAAAGTGAAAACACCGGCGACATACACAACAAAAGGAACTACAACTTATACAGCAACATTTAAGAATACTGCATTTAAAGCCCAAACGAAAGATATTCAGAATATTCCTGTATTAGAAAAGTTAACAGGTTCTGTTGTTTTATCAGCAACAAGCGGTACGATTAGTTATCCTGCAGCAGGATCTTTTACGGTTACAAGTAATAAAAGTAATGGAACTTTAAGTGTAAAATCATCTGATCCAAACGTAGCAACAGCTACGCTTGATGGAAATACTGTAACTGTAACGCCAGGAACGACTGCCGGATCTGCAATCATAACGGTAACAAGTGCAGCCACAACCAGTTACAAAGCAGCAAGTGCAACTTATAATGTTACTGTAAAATCAGGTACATTACCAATAACTGCAAAAGCATATTCAGGAACCTATGATGGAAATACACATTCAGCATCTGTAACTTCATCTGTATCTGGAGTTACTTTTAAATACGGAACAGTAAAAGGTACATATAATTTGGGCTCAATGCCTACGTATACAAATGCAGGTACATATGTTGTTTACTATCAAGCAACAAAAGCTGGATACACAACATTTGAGGGCAGCGTTAAAACTGTTATTCAGAAAAAAGCGACAACAACATCATTAAACAGCGCGAATGGTGTTCTTTACGTCACGACAACAGGTAACGGCACAATTACTGCACAAAGTTCAGATTCTAATATTATTGAATCTGTAACTGTAAATGACAAGACAATCACATACACACCAAAACAATACGGAAATGCAGGAACAGCGACTATTACTGTAACGGTTGGAGAAACCATGAATTACAAAGCATCGAGTGCTACTTGTAAGATCACTGTAAGTGATAGATTAATCAATAATAGTAGTTTAAGTTATTGGCATCCAGCTTATGAATACGAATTTGGTTATCTGAACGAATCAGGTCAATATGTTGTTGATAGGGGATCTACATGGCATTGTATGTCTCTTATCCCGGTAATGACTTCTGGATACTATTATATAGTTGGATATAGTGGTGGAGCTCCAAGATTTTGTTTATATAATGATAACGATCGAAATAGTTTGTATCAATCATTTAAAATCTCAGGCGGTTATTACACTTATATTCCAGCAGGTAAGTATCTCGGAACAATGATAACCAGAGACGGAAGCGTTAACGAGCTTGATCTAAGATTGGTTACCGTAACAAATTAAACTGTATATTCAGAAACGGAAAAAGAGCTCAATTTTAGGCTCTTTTTCTTGTTTCAGGTTCTTGTTAGTTTCCTCTGTCCGTGTTCAGACCATATTTATTTTGTTACTCGTAAATAATTTATATTGAACACAAAGAAAGGAAACGAAATATTATGAAACAAAAAGCAGTGAGTTGTCTACTTGTTCTGGCTGCGATCATGACGTTAACGCCTACAGTTCCAACAATGGCAGCCGAAAACACGAACAACACAACACAGGAAGCGACAACGACAGGCACTCAAGGTGCTACTATCACATATGAACAGGATTCCGCATTTACAGTCACAATTCCGAAGACGATCACTTTAGGACAGAATAAGAGTGCAATTTATGACGTTAAAGTAAAGGGTGACATTTCCGGGAATGAGACAGTTACCGTTACACCTGATGCAACCCTGCAGCTGACGGATTCGAATGGAAAGGCTGCGGTCACTGGAACTATTACACAGGATATTACAGAGTTTGCAGCCAATCAGGTGAATCTACCGGATGGAGGTAGCACGACAGGTAACATTGTAGCAAACGGACTTACGTCTGGAGACTGGAGTGGCAATTTTGAGTTTGCGATCGGGATAGAAAAAACTCAGGAAGTAATAGGAGAAAATATTACACTTACGAATAATAATTTTGCAGCATATGGAATTGAGACAACTGGAGATGTTGCGATTCCGGAATATGTGACGGATGATGACAACACAAGACATGCTGTAACTGGCATTGGCGATTATGCATTCCGAGACTGTAACGAGATAACAAGTGTTACAATCGCTAACTCTGTTACCGAAATCGGAACCGGAGCATTTGTAAAGTGTTCAAAGCTATCAAGAGTATCAGTTCCAAATTCTGTGAGATCAATTGGAAATAGTGCTTTTGATGGATGTATTAGTTTGTCATCGATTTCATACAACGGGAACGAATATGATTTATCAAACATCGAACCTGCATTTGTAGAAAATGGAGTATCTGTCGGTTCTCATGTATTTGAGCATTCCTATAGCGAACCGGTGTACACCTGGTCTGAGAATAATTCTACATGCACGGCAACAAAAACATGTTCAGAGTGTCATGACGTTGTAACAGAAACAGCTGATGTTAGTATGAAAACAGCAGACGCTACATGTACAAATGAAGGACTGAATACTTATACTGCAACCTTTAAGAACTCAGATTTTGAGACGCAGACAAAGACAAGTAATATATCAGCACTTGGACACAAATATGGAATACCGACTTATACTTGGTCTGGAGATGGACAGACGTGTACGGCAAAACGAGTATGTACAAACAACACATTACATATTGAAACAGAAGAGGCAACAATTACGCACAGTGTCAAAACAGAAGCAACATGTACATCAAAGGGAACTACAACTTATACAGCGACGTTTAAAAACACAGCTTTTGTAACACAAACGAAAGATATTCAAGACATCGGCGAACTAGGACACAACCCAATAGCTGGAACCTGTACAAGATGTAAAGAAAGAATAGCTGGATTATATGATGTAGATGGAAAGTTGCTTTGTTCTTGGGAAGATAGTGGAATTAATATCGAAAAGAATTATGGAACAAAATCCAGCACGATTTACTACAAAACAGAAATAACATCACCATATTATGTATTAACAAATAATTATCCAACAACAACAAAGATAGTTATTCCTGATAATGTTACTAATATTGGTGAATACACATTTTGTAATTATTTACAACCTATTACTATATCAATCCCGTCAAGCGTAACCAGTATTGAAAAAAGTGCATTTTCTGGTTGTACAGGATTATCTGGCATAGAAATAGATTCAAATAGTATAGTAAATATTAAAAAGAATGCATTCTATAATTGTTCATCTTTAAATGGTATTGAGCTACCTAATAGCTTAGTTGAAATAGGAGAGAAGGCTTTCTTTGGGTGTACTTCGTTGGTTTATATTAAAATCCCAGATAATGTGACAAAAATTGGTGCTTTTGCGTTTCAATCCTGTTCTAAATTACAATCAATTCATATGTTTGATAATGTGACTGTTATAGAAAAATATGCATTTTCAAAATGTCCAGAATTAACCAATATCAATATACCTAGATCACTAAGAAGTATAGAAGAAGGTTTGTTTTGGCAAGATTCAAAATTAACAAAAGTAATAATTCCTAATGGTATTGAAAACATAGGAATGTGTGCGTTTAAAGAATGCCGCAATTTAACATCTGTATCTTATAAAGGAATAGTATATAATGACGATATTTTTTTAGTAAATGCATTAAAAGAAAATAATGTCGAGTTATCTATCAATAACTCTTTACATTCTGGTACCGATATATTTACCTATTCAGGAATTGAAACTGCTACGATATCGAATGGTAATTTAGAAGTGTATGGAATTTCATCAAGTGGAGATGTAGTAATTCCAAGTTATGTTATTGATATATATGGAACAAAACATAAAGTCAATCGCATTGGATTTCAAGCGTTCTTTTGTAAAGAGATAACAAGTATTTCAATGCCTTCAGATATCATTAGTATTGGCGATTATGCGATGAACAACACAAAACTATCAAATATAACTATACCTGACAATGTAGTCAGTATTGGAGAATATGCATTTAGTTCCAACCAAATAACAAGCGTCACTTATAAAGGATCGGTTTATACAAATAGATCTGAACTGTTATCTGCATTAATTCAAAATGGTGTAACTATAGGTGAACATATATTTACAGATACAAATCTTAGAGACTAAACATATTCCATTTTGGGATCGTGCTTTCGGGTGCGATCCCATTTTTTTTATCAATAATATTACAACTCATTCGCACCCAATTATTTCGATCCTTATCCATCATAGCAATCATTCGTTTCAACTAATTCGTCTTCATTTCGTTGTACAATATTTACAAATCGATTTCTTAAACCTGGTCTAATGTGTCGTCGTACGTTAACAATAAACTTGCAAAAAAAAAAGAATACCACTGAAAGACATTGAGATTATTTTAGGAAACATAGTGGATATGTTAAAAAGGATTATATTATTCTGGATGAGAGTGATGTCGAATACAGATACGATATACTGGTTGTTTGAATCAAGTGCACACACGACTATTGAACTACTAACGTTCAATAGTATAAAGATCCGGAGTGTGTTTGATAGACAACGAAGGGTTCTCTCGAAGCTAAAGGTTAGAACCCATAGTTACGATATCTAACTGAATTGTTTCCAAGATAAGAAACAACCTCGGAAACAGTATTCAATTGATAGCCTGGATAACCTTTCGTATTTAATCTTTGAATGCTGATATTACTTTGAAATGAGGCTTGAACAGAGTGTAATACTTCATTCCGCGCTCGTTCCCATATTCTTTGATAACCGCAGCGCGCATACTATTGAGATTCTTCGTTTTGTCTTTGTTACGGTCAAGAAACTCAACAAAATCACCAGGGTTTTCGACCTCGGCGTTTTCAAAAATAATATCAGAGAATCGTTTCATTTTATCTTTCCGTTTATACGTTTTCACATTTAGAGGATAAGTTTTACTTTTGATGACTTTATATATTTGTGAAGCATGAGGTTGCCCATACACACGCATCAATGTTTCATGGATTGCTGTCAGATTGTTACGACCTAAGCAATTTATGAATGTATCGACTTGTTCCTTATTGAAATCGTATTTATTGTTTGATAAGTCCGTATTTCTTACAATCAGTTTCTGATCGACTGTTTTTATTTCAGCCGGAACCGATTCAGTCGATTTCTTTTCGGATGGAACAGATTGAGCAGGAACCGAAGTAATTGGAATTGATAAGGAGAGATTAGGTTCAAATCCATTAACTTGTTTAATAGCACCTGCGTCTGTATAGATGCGGGATCTCGAAGCTTTATTTAAACCTAACTCTCCAAAGCAAGCACACTCCGGATCTTTAGATCCGTGAGTGCTTGATTCAACAGGAGATTTGGTTGATGTATTCGAGTTGTTTAATTCCAAATTGATAGGTTCCGACTTAACTTGTTCCAGTTCATTCGAAATCGATTCATTTTGTTCTAAATCGGTCCGGTCTTGTTGTTTACTGAAAAGAAACTGATCATATAATTGTTTACAATGAGCTACATCGAGTCGTTTGACGGTAATGTTTCGATTATTCCAGAACTTTACAACACAATCGAATCCGTTATCGTTACTCATGATAATGAATTCGTCATCAGAATCCTGATTATCACACATCAGATATCCAAGATAGGATACTAATTGAAAATCGAGACCGTTAGGACCGGTGTAACACTTTTTAAATTGAATCTGATGTGTCTGTTCAACAATTCGAACTAAGGATGTGTATGACATATGTGGTGATTTGTCGGTGTAAAAAACAATAATATCATCAGTCATCTCTGTAAACTCTAATAACATAAGCCAGTTGTCGTTTACGTTTTCACTGTCTACTAAATAATGTCTCATTTGTTTACCAATTCATCCAGGCATGATAATCGTATCATAATATCTGATGTTTTGCATTATATTTTGTTTCCATCGAGCTAATACATCTGTTTTGTATATTTTTTTCGTTATCATTGTGGCGGATTACAGACACCACATGGTGTTAATCCCATCGCTTTTGCCTCATCCAGTGTAACTTCATGATCGCTCTTTAGATAGCGGCACCCAGCATTATGATACTTACTGCCTGTATCAGTAATATGTACAATCACAGAACCATTGCTTGTGGTATCCGCTGGCGTTGGTGCCGGAGGTTCCTGTACTGTTGTATTGTTATCCGTTTGTGCGGGTGCTGGAGTAGCAGCCTGTGTTTCGTTTGATGCACTTCCTGAATTCGTATTATTGCTGCCTGATGATGCACCCTTACTGCTTGATTTCTTTGTGTCTGAGTTTTTGGTAGTCTGTTCCGGAGTTGTTCCGTCTAATGCACTGTCTCCGGTTGCATAGTCAATTGTGATGCCCGGCTGTACATTATAGCAGTAGACATTGAATAGGATTCCGTCTCCATTGTCTTCAACGGATTTAGCTTCCATCAGAACTCCACTTGCAACCAGATTGTTTCCATCAAACATAGGTGTGACACGATATAAGACATGGTTATTCGTTTCTTTCACATAGTCAGCTACCATGTTCTCAAATGGAAGCATTCCTTCTGTATTTAAGTATCGTGTTCCGGTAATCAGGTTCTTTGTATTCGCATTTTCAGCAGATAACTGATATCCGATCAAATGACAACGGTTATAAAGATATTTTCCGCTCACAATATCATATTTTACAGTATGCCATCCACTAGGCTTGACCTGACCGATTGTTCCTCTTTCTTCCGTTGGCATGATCTCGGTACAAACATTAGCATAAGCTACACCGCAGCGACCAAGAGTATCAAGACTGCTGTAGTTTTCAAAAGCAGTTGTCTTCATTTCGTTATCGGTAAAGAATGGCACATTATTGTTTACTGCAACATAAGGACTGCCAGAGTATGCCGGAATATCTGATAACGAAACTGACATAGCAGTGCTTGTTGTATTCTTGCTGGTTGTAGTTTTCTGATCCTTGATTGCTGTTTCAGAAGCTGTCGTCTTGTTTTCGGCTGTGGAAGTCTCCGTTTCTGCTTCTGTTGCAATTTCAGTTTCAGTCTCGGTTATAGCTTCTTCTGTATCTTCCGTTCTTTCCGTACTAATGATTTCTATCGTTTCAGTTTCGGTTGATTCAATACTGATAACTTCGGTCGGTTCTATGTTTGCGACTTCTGTGGTACTGGTGTTAGAAGTCGGCGCTATCAAGCATGCGATAATGAACGCAACCAACAATGATGTACCCTTAATCCATTTTGGTTTGCTACCAAGCAGATCCTTCCATAAATCATCAACTTTTGAGATCGGAAGCAGCAAGATCGTCACTGCTACAAACAAGACCATTGCAAAACTTGGTATTGAAGCGATTGTCATGATTCCACAAATAAATACCAGAAACCACGATAGGTATCTGTGTTTCTTTGCTTTCTTCTCGGCTTCTTTTCGTTGTCGTTCTTCTTCGTATTTCTTTTGTCCGAACATATACATTTCCTCCCTATGTGATATGTAATTCTGTAAACATCATACCATATGTGTAATTAGAACAAAAATATTTATTTGTCTACTATTAACAAGGCTCACAATTTTGAAAACTCGTCATATTTTCTTATCTTGAGTTGTTGTAATCCTTATTCTTATGTTCCTGTTGTTCATTTGAGGTGTTAAGTATACGCGTTGCGATCATGCGTACCATATTTACCATATAACAATAACACCATACAAGGAGGAAAAATATGGTAAACGAAGGAAGATTGGTAAACGAAAAAAGACGTGCACTCGTAAATGATATCTATGAAAGATACACAACAGAGATCGAAAACAGTTTTGTTAACACAACAATTTGCGAAAACAATGACCTGAGATCCAAAAGGGTTACGGGTACAAAGCAGACAGATATTGTATTCGAACATATGGATTCCGTTTCAGCGGTAATGAAGTATGCAGGAGAGGATACAGCAATCTTGAATTTTGCAAATTACGAAACACCGGGCGGAGGCTTTCTGTACGGAGCAATGGCACAAGAGGAGGCATTATGTCTAGAAAGCACATTGTATCCAGTAATTAGTAACCATGAATTCTATTACAAAGAGAACAGACAGTCATTAAATTATGTTGGGGTTCTGTATAGTAATCGTGCATTATGGTCACCAGGTATTGTCTTTTTCAGAGATGGAAAAGAAAAGTATTGCGACGTCATTACATGTGCAGCACCGAATGCATCTGCATACTTATCAGCTGGTGGAAGCAAGGTCGTAAACGAAAAGGCATTATACGACCGTATTTGTTTCATTATTGATGAAGCTGTCAATAGAGGAACAAAAACATTGATTCTCGGAGCTTTTGGATGCGGTGTTTTTGGACAGAGTCCATATATACTTGGATACCTGTACCGTCAGCTTTTGCAGAAAGAATACAATGGGGTATTCGATCGTGTTGTATTTGCTGTTATTGACGAAGCGACATTAAATTGGCTGAGAGATGGATTTGAACAAGAATAGGAGGGATTCGTATGTTAGAAGCAAGTTCAGAAACAAGTAGACTTGAAGACCAGATAACAGACGAAGAGCTCGAGCGCAGAGAATCCGTTGCTGTTAAACTATTGAGACGCCGGAAACAGATGGCTTCCAATTATAGCAGCATCGAGACAATCTCGTTACAAAGTCCTGTTATCTATACGGATGATGCCTATGTCCAGAAGCAGATCGAAAAGGCGACAGAGTTAGAAGCAGACTTAGGATAACCAAGTGGAGGTCCATAACGGCTTCCACTATTCAAAAGGAAAGCGATTTCGAGAACGAGAAAACTAATAGACCAGGAATTTCCTGGTCTATTCTTTTTCAATGGGTTCACCAAAAGAGAAATGATCAAAGAGTTATACAACATGCATAGAAAACAGTACTCGGCGTGAAGAAAAAAAATAAATCATGACATCAATGAGGTGCTAACTGACTGCACGCCAAGAGGCGGCAGGTTTCAGTTAGACTATCTCTCGTCAGAGTTCCAGATCATCTATCTCAATATTTAATACGGAATCCTCCAAAAACGTCAGAAGGGACTCATACGTGTTTTCACACACTCCGTCAATCACTGCATCCAAACACGACTGCAGGTATTCCGAAAACTCAGGTCCTGGTTTTAACCCAAGATTGATTAAATCGTTTCCGTTAATCGCGAGATCTTTTAGAGAAAAAGCGGATTGTTGTTCTAAAACTGTATTCATAACCTGTTTAATATCTTCTGTTTTTGGATACCATGAAACGTTCTCTGGTCCATTTGGGTATACGTGATCGTCACGATCTGCCTGTTTCAAGATTAACCAATCTGATAAGAAATCAACTCCATATCGATTCAGCCAGCGTTTCACACATGGTTCTGTTGGAGTAATCTGGGTGTCATGAAACTTTATAAGCAATCGAATCTGTTCGGTTTCTTTTGCAGTACACCGGAAGTCGTTTGCTAATACTTCGGCTGCAATTTGTTCTGATACTTCTGGATGTCCATCAAAGCTATAATGACCTTTCTTGCTATTATATGCTTTTGTGGTTGGTTTTCCGATATCGTGTAATAACGCAGCCATTTTAATCGCAAACAAATCGGTATCACACAAATCGGTTACCGCAATCATGTGTTCATATACGTCGTGTTTATGATATGGGTTCTCCTGATCAAGACCGATGCATGGTTCGATTTCTGGAATAGCAGCTGCGATAACAGGAGTAAACTCCAGAAATGTCTTTCGAATCGGTTGTCCACATGTTAAAATCTTTTGAAATTCACTTGTAATTCGTTCTTTTGATACCTGTTGCAACATATTTCGGTTCCGAATGATTGCTTCTTTTGTTTCTGGCTCGATTGTAAGATTATATTTAATCGCGAATCGTAGAGCCCGCATAATTCGAAGCCCATCTTCTTGGAACCGTTCATTTGCATTACCTACAGCTCGCAAAATACCGTTTTCCAAATCCATAAGACCTCCAAACGGATCAATGAGCTTATCTTCAGATACATCGTAAGCCATTGCGTTGATTGTAAAGTCGCGTCTCGCAAGATCGTATTCAATATTAGAAACAAATTTAACAGAATCCGGATGTCTGCCATCTGAATAATCTGTTTCACCTCTGAATGTTGTTACTTCGTACTCGGTCCCGTCTACTAATGCAACAACTGTTCCATATTCGATTCCTTTTGGAATAACTGGATATTTTGTAGACAATACTTTCATTGCAACATCTGGAGTGAGATCGGAACAGATATCGTAGTCGTGAGGCTCTAAATGCATAAACATATCGCGTACGCAGCCACCAACAAGATACGCTTTTGATGATTTTGTATGCAGCAGTTCTAAGATGTCGATTACTGGTTGTGGAATATTAACATTATCCATATACATACCCTCCTTGTATATTATTCGTATTTTTCTAATCAACTACTCCGGACTCTGCTGAATAGTACCGTCTTTTTGTCATGACTGAACAGACAGTATCGGCATTGACATCTAAGTTTACCGATGTTTTAAGCCCAAAGTAATTGACAATCTACTTGTCTACTATTAACAAGGCTCACAATTTTGAAAACTCGTCATATTTTCTTATCTTGAGTAGAATGACGTTTTCATCACGGTCATTGAATGGTTGAAGATGCCAACTTAGTTATCCTAATACAAATACAACATCATACAAAGCTTCTGACGAGTTTCCCAGATTGTGAGCCTTGTTAGATATAAAAACAAAGTCACATAAAAATAAGGAGTGGAAGCTGCCACCTTATGGTGTGCAGAGGAAACTCCGTTCGTATACAAAATAATTAGAAATATTTTGTGATTTCCTGACGAGTTTTCCAAAATGTGAGCTTTATTAGTATTAAAGAGTTCAGAAATAACTCTTTACGGTTCCAACTGAGACCGTAAGACTGCAGGACGAAAACTCCTGTGAAACCTACACTGTAGGGATGTCTTGAACGTTTCTGCAACGGAGAGACTACAACAGAAAGCTTTGAATACCATAAAAAAAAGACACCGGGAAACTTCAATGAAGATCCCGATGTCCTGGTATTTCAAACCTCAAGTGACGTCATCCTGTACTGAAACCTGCCGTCTACTCAAGATAATTGAACTACTAATGTTCAATTATAGGCGTGCAGATCAGTTAGATAAGGAGTAAATGTATTATGAATTCATTGTTAAACGTATGGATAAATGGTATGGCAGCTGTAATAGCAGACAAAGATTTGTTTATATTTGCAATCGTTATGGAAATTATAGGAATCATATCGTGTCATGATTTATATGCTGGATGTGGAGTTGAAGATATACCTTTTATATTTATTTCGCTCGCAGTTGGTTTCTTATGGATAATTACATTTCTGTCGTTATTATTATAACTCGGAATTGTTAACCTAAGAAGATTTCACACATATTTAACACAAAACGAACTTTCATAAGACGAAAACAAAAAGGCAGTTTCATAAACATGGATCTGTCTTTTTGTTTACAAAAATGGTAGCTAAGCTCGAGTAGGTTATTGATGTTCGTCCCATATTTAAAGAAACAAGAATATGGAGGAAACAATTATGGTTTACACAGCAGAACAGTTAAAAATGCAACTTTGATGCAGTTAGTGGATTGGGGATTCAGTCATTACCAGATGGACGAGATTATAAAAGGATTACAATCTGGTGTGGATGTTTCAATCTATGCAGATCCGAAATGTAGCATAATCCAGATGAGTCTGATTCGTCATCGCTTGGAAGATGTATCAAAGAAAAGTCAGTACGATTTCTATCCAGCTCAGAAAGAGATCATCAGAAAAGGTGAAGAAGCCGGAGTTGATGTAACAATTTTTGCGGATCGGAAGTATAATGACGCGCAGATGCGAGTAATCGAAAATGGATTGGAAAAAGGTATAGATGTCTCAATTTATGCTGATCCGAAATATGACTATGACCAGATGGAAGAGATCAAAAAGGGACTGGAAACAGGACTAGATGTCTCAATTTATGCGGACCCTAAGTATAATTCACGACAGATGGGTGCAATTCGAACTGGACTCGAAGAAGGGTTCGATGTATCAATTTATGCCGACCTCGATTATAACGAATACCAAATGGATGCAATTCGCAAAGGGTTGAAAGCAGACCTAAATGTATCAGTTTATGCGGATCCGAAATATGATGCATTTCAGATGCGTGAAATTTGTCTTGGGTTGGAAGCAGGTCTTGACATTTCTATTTATGCGGACCCAAGATATTCAGCAGACAAGATGGAGTTTATTCGTGAAGATTTGGAAAAACAGATGGAACAGAACGAATCAGATATCGAAAACGAAAACTATGATGAAGATTATGGCGACGATTATGGCGACGACTTTGGGGATCTTTGATATCGTAGTGCCTGGTTCAAACCGCGAAGCTTTAGCTTCGCATAACCAGTCACTGTCAATCAAGTCCTCACACTCAGAAGCTTTAGCCTCTGGAGTCCTTGATTTGAAATACGAACAGAAGACACTAGGACTTAATTTCTGGTGTCTTTTTTGCGTTTGCCTGAACAGATGTTATATATATAGGATACATCAGAAAACGCCAGACAGAATATGCCCGGCGTTTTATATTGTTTACGGTTGTGGCGTTAACCGTATGAATTAGTTAATTGATTGATACCGAATTATCAGATTTATATAAGTCTAACTGATAAGTCGCGTCTTTTCTGGTTAAATGATACCCTGTTTCTAACATATCGATAATTCGATCATCAGATGCATTAAGAAGACGCGCAGCTTTGATAGCTGATTTAATTTCGCTTTCATCTAACATTTCTTTTAATACTTCGCACATATAGGTTTGTCCTCCTTTTGTTTCTTTAAGATATGTCATACGTTTAGAAAGTTCTGGAAACTTTGTATTATGTATTCGCCTCTGTAAGAAACAAGACATTAGTTCTGCGATATCGCTTCCATCATCTATTTCAGTATTAACGAATACAAAATGCATCCCTGTATTAATAATATCTCCGGTTTCTCTGATTATACTATCAATATGGTAAATTGTTTTATTCCCCTTGAGAAAATCGAATTCTGATATATATACGACATATATATCTTTAATATCACTAAAATCAGTTCCTGTTTCTGAATCTTTAACAATAACACTCGCTGCATTAAAAACAGATCTGCGTACATGGTTATCGTTATCTGATCTTTGAACTTCGATACAACAAGTCGTTCCATCGCCTAATCGACACAAAGCATCAAGGATAACAGAACGTCCCCAGATATTTCGTACAACATTTTGAGGAATAACAGTCAGAACCACAAGATTTGAATCTTTCATGACTTTTTGAAGCATTTCTTGACATGTTCTGATATCTACTACGAGCTGTGCAAAAAGAACGTCATCAATCGGTCTGAGTAATGCGATCTTTTCCAGCATCTCTTTTGAAATTGTCATATGGTTTTCTCCATTCTTTTGTATATTAATCTATATAAACAGAGAAAAGTCCGCCACTGACTTATCCCTGTAATTTTTGTACATAAACAGGGATAAGCATTTAGCTCTCCTTTTATTCGTATGTATATATTATCCTAACATAAATATGTGTTATGTTGTTTCTCGCTAACAGTATTATATCACAACATATTGTGTCGCGCATTAGATTCTTGCAATGTTTCTTTGTTTCGTCTCGACACATATTTAAAATAATGCATACAGAAAGAGAGAATAGTTATGATTGGAAACATTTCAATAAAGATTTTCGACAGTCTACCTACAACGAATTTGCTTCTGATTTCAGATTCGGATTATGAGAGCAATCAGTCAGAAACGGAAGAAAATCATCAATATAGTATTGTTACGAAAGAAACGTTTACAGAATTACAGAGATTTTCTGGAGAGTGGAAATATACAGATAATTCGTATTATATGGATGACAATAAGGAATCGTATACAGAGACAAAGAAGATTTCCTGTGGTTTTTTTCAATACATGAACTCGAATTGGTATAACAAAACAGGTTCATTTATGAAATCGTTGATCATCAAATGCCGTTACGAAGAGTTAAAAGATGGCAACATAGCTGTACTGTTTACCCCATTTGTGGTTGTGAATTCAATTAGATACGAAAATGCAGTTAATATCTGCAGAAAACTATACGCAGATACTGAGATTGGGAAATGGTTAGAAAATACAACTGAACGTATATCATATGTGTTGCTTTTAAATTTAATCGAATGTTTTACGAATCTTTATACTTGGATTCTATTTGAATCGAAACTAAAAATATATTTCAATACATCAGAGATAAAACTGGATTTATTACAAAACAATTTGAATCCGGTGTTCTTAGATACGATTAAAATGATGTTCACATGGAAACAAATTGATTTTGAATCACGAATCGAACAGGTAAACAAAATAGGAAATATTTCCACGTGGACACAAGAAAAGAATAACAATGTGAGTTTGAATACGTTTGAAGAAGTTTATGAATTGCTGTATCAACAGGTAATTGAAATGAAACGAGAGAAGAATACGGATAATTTTGTAACGATAGAACAAATGGAAAACAGGGTCTCTCAACAAAATCAGGAAATGTTGACAGGTTCTTTGTTACAAATGTTGGATCAAGATATATTAGAACAGAATACCGTGTATCAAAACGGCATGATCTTACGTGTTTTTCGTTGTGGAAACAACAGCGATATTGTATTACCGTTTTATAATCCGTATATAATGTATGCCGTATATCTGTTTTATTTGTTGAGATGTCAGTTGAATACGAACGAAGAGAAAACAAAAGAAGCGTATTTCTCTGGTATTCATGATGTTTTTAATGCGTTAAGAAAACTAGTAAAAGAGAATGATTCCATGAATATTTTGTTTACGAATGAAGTTTTAGACAAAAACGAAAGATACTTTTCAGACCAGAGAGCAGATTTGTATACATTAGTAGAGAATAAATCGTTTAGAGTGTACAAAGATAAACGTATCAAAATTGTTGAGAAATTAATCAAAAACGGAATTAACAATATCTCTGCGGTTGGAGCGGACATGGAATGAATACATAAGGTTTGTTTCCGTTTGATTTTGTTTCTGTTTATAAGTGAAAAAAAAGCCAAAGAGATGACCATCGTGGTTGTTTCTTTTCCTTTTGTTTCCAATCATTTTGTATGCGAACATCTTATCACATATTTAGGATAACAAATTAAACGCATACGAAAAAGGAGGAAACGAAAATATGACACAAAATGAATTAAACAAGATCATCGAGAACCATCAGCATTATCTCAATAAGGATATCGATGGATGGGAATCCATGAGAGCCGATTTATCAGATAAGAATTTGAGCGGCTTGAATCTTAAAAATGCGAATCTTAGAGAGGCGAATTTTAGAAATGCGAATCTTAGCAATGCGAATCTTGGAGATGCGAATCTTAACAATGCGGATCTTGCATATGCGGATCTTAGAAAGGCGGATCTTAAAAAGGCGGATCTTAAAAAGGCAGATCTTAGAAAGGCAGATCTTAGAAAGGCGGATCTTAGTAGAGCGGATCTTAGAGGTGCAGATCTTAGCGAAGCAAATTTGTACAGAGCGTTTTGTTTGCATACAAATTTGTGCAGAGTAGATCTTAGCAATGCGTACCTTAGAGATGCGGATTTGTACAGTGCGTTTTGTTGTTATACAAATCTGTACGGAGTGGATCTTAGAGGCGCGGATCTTAGAGAAGCGAATCTATTAAGAGCAGATCTCAGAAAGGCGGATCTTAGAGAGGCAAATCTTAGAAATGCATACCTGTCCGGAACCGATCTCAGTGAAAATGCAAAAATCGATTACCCGATTACATGCCCGGAAACTGGCTCATTCATTGGTTATAAAAAAGCATGCTATAGATATATTGTAAAGCTTCAGATCTGTGAAGATGCGAAACGATCATCTGCAACAACAAAGAAATGCAGGTGTAGTAAAGCATTGGTATTGGCTATCGAGAACATAGACGGATCTGATAGTGGGTTACAGGAAATAGACTCGGAATTTGATCCTTGTTTTATTTACCGCATTGGTGAAATCGTAGAAGTCCCTGATTTTGATGATAATCGATGGAACGAATGTGCACCA
>ULXW01013118.1_pt1 | contig 31584 bp, 39 predicted proteins | sample 1961661 | NCBI WGS metagenome assembly ULXW01 (sample SAMEA4835849, study PRJEB28245) | human gut metagenome | biome: gut microbiome; material: fecal sample | place: Denmark | collected 2008 | reverse complement strand
GGCGGGCTTGCCCAAAAGGGACAGCGGGGCGCTCACCAGCTCGGTACCACGCAACGCCGGGAGGCTCTTGATGTTGTCTAATGAGGTGGCCTCGGCCAGCTCATTCACGCCTTGGCTCTCCGCCTTGATGGTGTTCAGGATGTCGTTCTTCAGTTCGGTCTTCTCCGCGTCTGTCAGTGCCATATCCTATTCCTCCTTCTTTTCGTTGATACCCAATTGCTCGTAAAGCCCGTCGATGAAGCCGGGCAGGCAGAAGCCCTCCGCCACGCGGCGGATGATGGCCGTCTCCTCCTCGCTGTACTCCTCTTCCCCTGTGCTGCCGTAGATACGGAAAGCCAGGGCATGGGCCTTGATGCCGCCGGCGTAGCGGTATATCAGGTCCGCGAACTCCTCACGGGCGTCGCCCGTCTCCTTCTGCTGCCGGCGGATGCCGGTGTACTTGCTGAAATGCTTGAAATCCAACTTTGTCATATCGTTATCGTTTTAGCTTGAATGGTTCAATATCTGGTAGCGGAAGCCGTCGGCCTTGCTGATGAGCACCGTCACGGAATCGCCGTCGTCCATCTTGTAGTCCGTCAGGTACTCGTTGTGGTTGTATATGCCCTTCAGCGTGATGGGCAGCGAGCCCGCGCGGACACGGAACGTGACTACCGCCGCGAAGTCGCTCGGCAAAGAGCTCAGCCCGAACTGCCGGGCGACGCTCGCCTCCGTTGGAAGTGTGACCTCCGTGCCGCTGTAGCCGGACTGGTTGTAGTACATCAGGATGATGTTGTGCTGCGAGAAGTCCACGCTGTAGCTCCCGCCGCTGAAGGTAAGTATCTTGGCTCTTGTATTGATGAAGGCCGGGGCCATTAGCGCGGCGTTGCTGCTGATGCCGTAGTTCTTCGTGCCGCCCGACACGTTGATGAACAGGCCGTAGTTCGCCTGGTCGAAACCGTAGGAGCCGAAGGTGTTCGGATGCTCGTTGACGATGCGCCCCACGGCGGTGAAGGCGCCGCCGGCACTCGACGGTATCACGTCGTTGCCGAACATCACGTAGCCCTCTCCGCCGCCCACGCGGAAGAAGTTGTCGTAGATGGCAAGGCTGCCGCCGGAACCCTGGGCAGTGGCCACGGAACCGATACGGCCCGCCGCTATCTCAAAACCGCCGACAATCTCGTATTCGCCGGTCTCGTGATTGTATTGGCGGGTACCGCCCAGCTTGCCGGAAATGGCCACCACCTCGCCCAGGAACTTCCCGTTCAGGGTCTCGATGCTCCCGTCCTCCAGTATCTTGAAGTTCCCGTTGGCGGTCACAAGCCCCTCCAATTGTATGTTGTCGGCGGTCAGCTTGATTTTGGAGACCTTGTTGCCTTCGCCATCGGTCTCATCAACGCTGACGCCGATAAGCGCCAGTTTCCCGTCCGCGTCCTGGGCGTAGATGCCCGCGCCTTCCGGCTTCACCACAAGCCCGGTCTCCTCCAGCATGTTCTCGTCACGGTCAAAGACGGCGGCCGTTATCTTCACTATACGCTCCGACTGCTCGAAAAGCGTCCGGTAGCGGTGCGCGAGGCTCTCCACCTTGTCGGTGGACAGCACGAGCATATACAGGCAGATGTCGCCGGTGAAGGAGAGCCTGAAATCTCCCGTGCCGTTCCAAAGGCCACTGCACGTGTACTGCACGTAGCCGTCCGTCACACCTATTTCCTCCTCCACCTCCATGCTGTTGAAGTTCGCGAATCCGGTCTTGTCGATGCCTAAGAACTCCACGCGCAGCGTGCCGGCCTTGGCGCAGCGGTAGAAGAAGGAGAGGTACACCGGCACGGCCTCCTTCTCCCCGTCACCGTTCACCGGCATGGAGGGGACGCTTTTCAGGTTCGCCCGCTTCTGGAGGATGTACTTGTTGCGGATACGGACCACCGTCCGACCGTCGTCCGACGTCACGCTCGCGCCGTCGCCCTTCTTGGACAGCACGTTGTTGTTCGCCCAGATCCATTTGTTGCCGGCAAGGAAGAACACGGTCTCGTTCTCCGTGTTCCATTTCTCCAGCCCGTCGTCAAAGGCGGGGTTGTTCAGGTAGCCCTTCTCCGTGGCGAAGTCGTTTCTGAGGGCGGTCACCGCACTGGTGATGCGTCCCTCCACAATCTCGAACTTGGTCTTGATGTCCTCGCCGGTAACCAGGAGGAACGTGCCACGCAGATAGGCGTTGTCGCTGTAGAGGCCGTTGCCGTGCGGCTGGTTGTCCGCAGGAAACCAGTCGTCGCTGATACCGTCCAAGTTGCCGAGACGGGCACGCAGGCAGCCTGAAAAGTTCTTCGCCGCCACGCCGTCCATCACGTCCACGCGGGGCTGGCCGTCCTCGGTGGCGGAGATGAGTATCAGGTTCTGCCGCAGCGGGTTCTCCGTGTTGCCCATCAGCACGCACTCGTCGCCCGCCTCCGGAAGGGAGGCGACGAACTCGTCCTCGTTCACGAGGATGGAACCGCCCTCCACGCCGGCCACCTCCACCCAGTACCCTTTCAGGCTCCCGCCGGTGAAGGTCTGGCAGCGCATGAGGTCATGCGCCGCAAAGGTGTTCCTCTGCTCGAAGGTGATTTTCCAGTACCCGTCCTCCTTGACGGCGGCCTTTATCTTGCCGTTGGCGGCGCTGACGCAAAGCTGGCCGCCTACGCTGCGCACTTTCTCTATAAGCAGCTCGAACACGGTCATTATGTGGCGCACCGTCAGCTTGTCAACGGTCAGGTGCGAAAGCGCGTCCTCCATCCACAGCCGCCAGCCCTCGCCGGAAAGGCCGTCAACGAACTTAGGACTGCGCAACAGAGTTTTCACGACTAATGTCAGCAGCTCGGCGTTGCCCTTGCCGTCTATCGAGGCGTTCTCCTCCTGTCCGATGCCGATACCTTCCTCGAAGGTAATTCTCTTCTTCGCGCGGTCGGCTTTCTTCTTGCTGATGAACTCGGCCTGGCTACGCCGCGCCGAGAAGAGGTTGTTGTCGGTGGGCAGCGTGTCGTCCCAGCTCCGGATGATGTCGGGGAGACTCAGGCTTTCGGCCTTGCTCTTAGTATAGTTCTTCAGTTCGCCTATACTGTCGTTCACCTTGTCGAGCGCACCCTGCTGCAGGGCGTCGCTGACCTCGATGTCCATCTGCGAGGGCAGGTTCACTTTCCGGGTGATTTTCGTGATGCGGCTGCTACGGTAGCCGGTTTCCGGAAAATATTTGTCACTCTCTAACCGCACCCTGCGCCCCACGTACAGGTCGGCGTGGTTGTCCTCTATCCACACGTGGTCGGTCGGGGCCTTGTACACGCTGATGTCCCGCCAGTGCTCCTCGTTGTACCGCTCCACGGCAGTCAGGAACTCCTCCTCGGCCAACGGGTAGTACTCGTCGGGCATGCGCACGTTCCAAAGGAGGTACGTGTCGCCCGCCTTCGGGACGAGCCTCCCGCCGGGGAGCTGCGTGTCGTCGTCATACGGCCATATAGTGATGACCTCGAACTCCCGAGTGCCGCTGTCGTAATTCACCTCGAAGTAGTGGTCGTCATCCGTGCCCAATCCGGCCAGCTCGCCGCTCTGGAAGGAAACGCGCTTGGTCTCGCCCGCCAATTCATAATCGTTGGGGTCGAAGTTCAGGGTGTCGTCCCTGAAATAGTATATCGTGAAGGCGTTGCCTTCCTCGTCGGTCACGTCTTCGCTGCGCACGCCGCTGACCGTTCCTATGCGCCGGGGAAAGATGCCGCTGAAGGCGTCCTTCTCGTAGTGGTCGTAGATGCCGTACTCGTCCGTGTGCAGCTCCACGTACTTCTGCCCGCCGGGGAGCATGAGGCGGCTGTGGCCGTACTTCTCCGGGTCGATGTTCCGTGTCGAGCCTATCGGGAACAGGCGGGTGTAGAACTTGTGGGTGTTCGACGTGTCGCGCTCCAAGGAGGTCAGCCCCTTGCCGTAGCCGAGCGTGATTTCCTCCCCGTGCTCGCACCGGCACACGTTCACCGTCTGCCCCTCCGTCCACCATTCGGCCTTGCCGCCCACCTTTTCGGCAATCTCCTTCAGCGCCTCGTCGCAGTACTTGCCCTCGTAGTCGATGACGATGAGCTCCGTGCCGTCCACCTGCCCCACCTTCCAGTCGGTGGTGTGGCCCATGCCGTCGTTGATGCACTTCACAACCATGGCCACGTGCTCGCGCGGCGTGGCGGTGAGGGTGAAGACGGGTTCGGAATCCCCGTCCGTGGTTTCCAATACGAGGAAGCGCTTGATAAGGCTCTCTATGCCGTACAGCTTCAGGTCGTACTCCCACTCGCCCTCGCTCTTCTGTGCGGGCTTGTACTTCTCCGTCAGCCAGTAGCGCTCGCCCATGAAGTCCGTATAGTCGTTCACGTCGAGCGCGATATGCTCGTAGTGGGTGAAGGAGAGGGCCAGGACGTTGTCGCCCTGCACCTCCTTCTGCTGAGTGCTGCTGTCGTCGGCGGCCACCTCGGCCTTCACCTGCCCGTATTTGTCGTATATCGTCAGAACCATGTTAGAACCGCATTAAAACGTCGTTATATGATGGGTACCGGCTCGCGGAACTTCACCTTGAACCGTCCGGCATGGACGCCCTCCTTCCACAGGTAGGTCAGAGGGGTGAACTTCGGGCTGTCCGAGTATTTCACGTGCAGTGTCAGGTCGAGCTGCGGGAAGCTGATGTCAAGCCAGCCCCCGTTGCCCTGCTTCAGGAAATTGATGAAGGCGAGGTATTTCTTCAGCCAACCCGCCTGCGTCTTGTTGTACAGGGCGAAGCACAGCGTCACGTCACGCGGCTCGTTCCGCGGGGTCAGCGTGGAGGAGTGCTTCTCCCCGTGTTCCTCCCTGATATTGACCGCCGCGTCCGCCTTCGCCTTGCTCGGCTTGAGTATCTCCGTCAGGTTGTCCATCCCGCCGCGCTTCTCCTCGGCCAGGAACACGCCGTATTCCGTCCAAATGTCCGTGCCGTTCATCAGCACCAGGCCGCCCAGTATCTTGTCCATGTCACTTTACCTTTAATCCGTCACGTACTATTTTCTTTATCTCTTCCTTTATCTCGCTGAGATGTCCGGCGCTCGCGCCGGTGTTCTCCTCTATCTTCGCCAGGTGGTTCTCGGCGGAGTTCATCTTCTCCGACACGTTTTCCATCTTCTCGTCCATGCTGCTCCAGTGCTGAAGGCCGCTCGTGAACATGCCCTCCAGTTTGGTGCCCTGGTCCTGCGTCATGGCCGTGAAGCCGCCGGCTTTCGCGCTCTGGCTCGTGCCGCTGTCGTCACTGCCGTAACCCGTGGCGGCGGCGAGCTGGTCACGCAGCTTCATCGCCTCCTCCACGTACTGCATGTATTCGTTCTGCAACGCGTTGCGCTCCGCTTCCGTGAGGTCATTGTCCTCCATAGCCTTGCCGAACTTCTTCCACCATTCCTCCAGCTTGTCGGCGTACAGCTCCCCGATCTTGTTCGACAGCATGGCACGCATGAAGTACTCGGAGATGTTGTCCGCAAAGTCTTCCGCAGATGCATCCATATCCATAAGCTGGTCGATGAAGCTGTCATACATCGAGTCGAATGAAATGCCGGTCAGGCCTTCATACAGCTGGTCGGTCAGTTCCTCCAACTTGCCGGCCTGGTCGATGTAGTCATCGAGCTTGTCGGTCAGCCGGCCGCCATAACCGCCCTTGCCGGTATTCTGTATCTGCGTCCACATGTCCACGTTGGAGCGCAGCATCTTCATCTCCTCCGGGCTCAGGTTCCACAGGTCACCGTTCCATTGGCGGCCTATCTGGCTGCTCAGCTTGTCTATCTGTGCCTGCGAGAAACCGCCCCAGTAGTAGTTCCAGCTGTGGTGGCTGCCGTGGTAGCCGGCCTGGGCCTGAGCCATCTGGAGGTAGTTGGCGTTTGTTTCCTGCTGGTACTTGTAGGCATCCCTGTATGCGGCGACGCTCTTGGTGCCCTTGCTCGCCTTGATTTCGTCCGTCAGGTCTTCGATGGCGGTCTGCAGCGTCTCGTTGCGTTCGGTCAGCCGGTCGATGGTATCCTGTACTTCTTTCGCATTGCTGGAACTAATCCAAGAGGAGAATCCGCCAAAAGTGATGGCATCGAATATGCTGCTTACGCCATTCATAACGGATTTGCCGATGGTCACGAACAGGTCGCCGGAAAGCACATCGGAGAGGATGCCGCTCACGGCGTTGAACACGGCATCCAAAAGACCGCCGACAACGACACTGAGACCGTCCTTGAACAGGTCGATAATCTGCACTATCCAGCCGATGACGGGCACGTCCTCAAGGGCATCGGCCACCTTGCCGAATGCGTTGCCAAGTTTGCCCCCGATTTTCTCCGCGGAATTTCCGAACTTGATAAGCCCTTCATACGCACCGCTCAGGCTTCCGGATGCGATTTGCCGCAAGCCTTCCACCACACCATCCATGCTCGACTTGAGCGTGGTGGCGGTATCGGTCATGGCACGTTGTGCCTCGGAGGCTACCGCCTGCATCGACGACACGTTCTCGGCTGCGGCATCGGCATTCGCCTGTGCCGTGTCGAGGGCGGTCTTTGCGATGTCTTGCTCCTCCTTCGTGCCGGACCGGATAGCCTGGATATAATTCCGTTGGGCTTCGGACAACCCGGAATAGGTACTTTCGTAATCTTCCTGCGCCTGCTTCAGGTCGGCAAGGCTTTTCTGGTAAGCGGTTATCTCCGTCCCTAATTTCTTGAAGCTGACCTTGCCCGCACCGCCCAAGGACTGCTCCATCTGCCGGACGGCATTTATCAATGCCTCCTGGCTATCGTGGTCGGCATTACGGAACTCGTCCGTCTGCATATAGACCTTTGCCTTCTCCAGCTCCGGGGCTATGAGGTCATGGAACATGCTACCGAACTCGCCGAAGACCACGCTCCAATCGATATTCGCTTTCAGTTCCTGTGCCTCCGCACCGGCAAGAAGGCTGTCACGTTCCACGCCTAAATAACGCTTTTCACTCTCGGAAGAGGCTTTCCGGATTTTCTCGGCATATTCTTCGGTGATGGCGAGTTTCTGCTGTTGGTAGGTGCCATACGCGCGGAGGTGCTCCTGCATGGCATTGAATTCTTCCCTGTACGCTTCCGCGACGGCTCTCTGCCGCCTGGCATCGTTCAATTCGTTTGCATTGTCGATGGCGGACTGCTGTTCGTCCGAAAGCCCCTCGCCGTTGCCGGCTTCCTTGTTCTTCCGTTTCCAGTCCGCCTCCTGCTTGTCGATTTCGTTCTTCCGTGCCTGGTAGTCGTTGTCTATCTGGCGCAGTTTCTTTTGCAGCCCCTCGTCCATCGCCTCTATCTCGGAGGCATCGTTTTCACGCTGCAGTTCGGCAAGTTCCTGCCCTAATTTCTCGGACACTTGTTTGCGCTTCTCGGCCTCACGGTATGCCTTCTCCGCCGCCTTCCGGCTTTTCTCCGCGTCACTGTCCGTGCCGGGCTTCACCTTGTCGTATTCTTTCTTGGCGGTGTCCACCGCATCTTTCAGCTCCTTGGCCTTCTTCTCGAACTCCTCCTGTGTCAGGTTGTTGGAGGTATCCTTGATAAAGTCATTATAGGCTTTGAGGGCATTTTGGTACTTCTTCCTGGCGGATGCCGCCCAGTCGGAGCTGGAATCCACCGGCTTGTTACGCCGGTTCTGTTCGCTGCGCAGCTTGTTCAGCTGGTACTGTAGCTCGTCACGGGAATAAGTCCCCGTCAGGGCAGCACTCCCTTGTGTAATTCTGCCGTATTTCTTCTCCTGCAGGGTCATCTGCGCAAGCAGGGTCTCGCGCTGCTTTATCTGCTGCTCCAGTGTCTCGTTGCTCACGCCGGTCAGGTTCTCGAAATAGGCGTTCACCTCGTTCGAACGTATATCCTTTTTCAGTTGCTCCTTGCGGTTTAGCAGCATTTTGTATTCGGCCTGCTGGTCTTTGGAAAGTGTCCCTTTTCGCTCACGGGTCTTTCTGTCCCATTGCAGGGTTGTATGGTTGTATTCATAATAGGTTTCAGTCCACCTATGGTCAAGAATGGATTGTAACTCGGCAAGACGCTTGTCGACATCGGCCAATTCATTTTTCGGTTGTGAAATGGATTTCTGCCCGTCCAGCAGGGCTATTTCTTCCTTGATTTTCTTGATGTTCTTCAGCTTCTCGTACTCGGTGTCGTACTTGGCGAATATGTCAGGGTATTTCTGCTCCAATCTGTTCAACGCCTCACGGCGGGTGTCCGTGCTAACCGCCTCGTCACCGGCGATGGAACACAGTTCCTCTATCTTGCGCCGGTGTTCCTCCTCCGCCTCGATGACTTTCTGCTTCTGCGCCTCGTAGGCTTCTTCGGCCTCTTTCAGACGCTCCGCCTCGGTCTTCATGCTCACCATGGCCGCAACCACACCGGCTATGAGGGTGGCCACCAGCACGTAGGGGTTGGCAAGCATGGTGGCGTTGAGCATCTTCTGTGCCTTCTCCACCAGCAGCAGCCAGTTGTAATGGAGCATCTCGGCGGCGGTAGCCCAGCTCTTGGCGGCCGCCACGGTCATGACGGCGGTACGGTACACGCCATAGGTGGCCACAAGTCCCAGCAGGATGCGTCCGAAACGCTCATAATGCTCGATGACGTATGAAATGCCGGAAAGGGTCGTGTTGATGGCTCCCTCGCTCTGCTGGCCAAGTTCGTTGAACATCATCGAAATTGCATCCTCGATGTTGCTTATCTGACCGGTGATGGTCTTGCTCTGCGCTTCCATCAACCCGCCGAACTTGCCGCCCTCGTCCGTCAGGCTCTCTATCACCTTCTGCACTTCGGGGAAGCCAACCTTGCCCGCTTCCACCAGTTCCTTCACCTTGCTCTCGGCTACGCCGAACTGCCTGGCCAGCTCGCTTATCATCGGAATGCCGCGCCCTGTAAACTGGTTCAGGTCCTGGGTATAGAGCCGTCCCTGCGCCATCGTGGTACCGTACAGGTACACTAGGTCGTTCAGCGGGACGCTCAGTCCGGCGGCGATGTCGCCCAGCCGGATGAGGGTCTCGTTCACCTTCTCCGCCTCGAAGCCGTAGGCGAGCAGCTGCTTCGCGCCCTGCGCCACGTCCTCTAATCCGAACGGAGTCGTGGCAGCGGTACGTGTCAGCTGCTGCATCAGCGCGTCGGCCCGTTCCGCGCTGCCGAGCATGGTCTTGAAAGCCACCTCCAACTGCTGGAACTCGCCGCGCACGGTGGCGATCTTCGACACGAGCTCTTTCATGGCGAAGGCGGAGGCCAGACGGCCTATGGTCTTCTGTAGGGACAGGCCGCTCCGATCAAGTTCCTGCATCTGCCTCTTGGCCTCGGCAGTCTTGCCTGTCATCCGCTCCATCTTGTCCACGGCCTTGTCAAGCCTGGCGCTCAGCTTGTCGACCATGAGGAATTCTATTCGTACCGGTTCCATGTCATTTCAGTTTGCTTTGGTAAAATCCTGCTATCTCACGCGCCTCTTCCTCCGCGCTCTTCTCCGTTTTCTCCCGCACGTAACGGGGCGCATCGCTCAGCATCATGATCAGCGTCTGGTAGTTCACGCCGTTCAGGATGTAGTCCACGCTCCAACCAGTGGCGTCGGCTATCTGCCACACGAACCCGAAAGGGCTATGGGAGCCTTCGTAGCGGCTCTTTAACTCCCTTCCTTCTTCCGGCTCAGTCTCAGCTTCATCGGATTCGTCATCTCGGCTGATCTGATAATAGGTATAAAAGGGTCCGTGCCCATCAGGCTCACGAAACGCTTGACGGCTCCCGCAAGGTATTCCGGCTCCATGCAGTTCCGCACGAACCATGCGGTAGGCCAAAGCAGCAGATGGCGGCTCCACCAGCCGCGGCATATCGTGCAGGCCACCATGCGGCCGAGTTCCTTGCCGTGTTCGGCGATGAAGCGCATCTCCTCCTCCTTGCCGAAGTTCCACATCTGCTCGCTCGTGACACCCATCGACAAATATGTCCGGGCAAAACGGATCTGCCCGGACAAATAAGGTCGCTTCATGGTCACGCGCAGCTCCACGGGTTTCTTCCTGAACGGGATGCGGAACGCCTTTAACGGGACGCTCACGCCCACGTCCAGAAGGGCGTCAGCACCCTCCCGCTGTATCTGCCTGATGACGTTCTCTTCCATAGGCTACGCTCCTGTCTCCGTGTCGAACACCTCGTATGGAGCACCGCCGTCATCCGGCACATTCGCCGTCAGCTGGCACTCTATCTTTGACACTTCCGTCAGCGTCAGCTTGCCGCCGAGGTTCGCCATCAGCGTGGCATTGGGCATGCGCACGGTCTGGCCGCTCACAAGGTCAATTTCGCACTCGTCACGCAGCTCCACCAAGCTCGTGGGGGCTTTCCAGCCGGTGTACGCGCCTGACGTGCCCACGAGCGTGCCGCCGAGGGCGAGTTGCAGGTTCTCGTAGTCCAGCTGGATAAGGTTGAACGTCGGGGCTATCGTGCCGTTCTTCTGCATCAGTGTCAGCACGGGGCCTGTCGGCACCTGTTCCGCTTCCACGTCCGTCTTCTCCGGCTTTGTGCCGCCCCAGTCCCAGCTGCCTTTCTCGATGTAGCCGATTGTTTTCTCACCGAAGCGCACCTCGCCGATACCGTACATGAATTTCTTATTCTTTGCCATTTCGTCTCTTGATTTTGAGGGTTATTACTATGCCGGCAATAACGCCGGCCATGAATGCCGTTCCTATCTTCCGCCAGGCATCGGGCGGTTTCTTCTCCTCCTTCACCTCCTCCGACTGCCTCTCAAGGCTCGCCTTGTATTCACCGGCCAGCCGTTCGTAGTAGCACACGAGCCGCTGCAGGCTGTCGCATGAGGCGTACACCACAATGGTGCCGGGTTCCTTCCCCTTGCTCACGTCCACGTTCGCACGCCCGCTCCTCGCGTGGTACGAGGCTCCCGCCGGGAGGTCAAGGAGACTGTCCGTATTCAGGGTCAGGCTCACTTCCGATGCCGGTACCGGCTCCGCCGCCACCGTCCGGATTTCCTGCACGGTGCTGTCCCTTGCCTCCGTCCGCACCGCCTCGTTCGACGCCACGGTCTTTCGGCTGCTCGCGCAACCGGTCAAGGACAGGACAGCCGTCACGATGCTCGCAACTGTTAGCGCCGTCAAGCGCCTTCCGGAGGCGGGCCATCTCGCGCGTGTTCCGGGCAAGTTCCTTCTTGGTGTCCGCAAGTTCTCCTTTTGTCTCATTGAACTCGTCTTTAAGGGGTTTCACGATGTTGTCCATAAGGATGCGGGTGGCATGCTCCGCGTTGTCGATGCGCACCGACTCGGCGTCGGCTTCCGACTTCGACGCTTCCGCTTTCGCTTTCCTGACGGTGGCACGCAGGGAGCCGATGGCCGCCATGGTGCCCACAAGGCCGCCGCTGAGGATGATGTTCATGATTTCGCTGATGTCCATGCCGCTCGCTCTTATTTTTGACTGATACCTATTGATTCAAGCCATTTCCGCACGTCGAAACTGGGGCAGGCTTTCGCCGCCAGTTCGTTATGGCCGACGATACGTACTTTCGGGAAACGCCTGTGAAAGTCCTTCACGTAGCGTTCCAATGCCGTCCGTTGGGCATTCGTGCGGGTGTCCTTCGGGGTCTTGCCGTCGCGGGCCACGCCGCCGGCATAGACCACATGGCGGCTCACGCTGTTGTAGCCGGCCGCGCCGTTCGTCACTTCCCAGTCATCCACCCATGCGTCCTCGTTGTTGTCCGCAAGCCGCTCCACCGTCCCGTCCAGGTGGATAAGGTCGGTGTAGCCCACCTGCTTCCAGCCCCTGCCGCCCTGGCTCACGGGGTCGCAGTGCCAGCGGCGGATGTCAGCCGCAGACACCTCACGTCCCTCGGGAGTGGCCGTGCAGTGGATGACTAAGTATTTCAACTCACGTCTTGCCATACGTCAGGTCAGTTTCCGGTTCCGCCGCCGGACGAGGGGGCTTCGTAGCCGCTCGTCATCACAACGCCCGCGTCCGCTTTCTTGAACATGCAGATGAAGTAGTGGCGGAAGTTGATCTTGTTGCGCTGGTATTCCGGGTCTTTCTGCGCCTCGCTGAAATACATCTTCGTCGAGCCGGTGGCCTTGAACACGCGGGGCGTGTAGAAGGCGAAAGAGCACTGGAACTCGCCGGTGTCGGAAGTCGCTCCCACGGCTTTCTTCTTTCCGGCGGTCGTGTACACGGGGTTGTTGCCGTACTCGTATATCTGGAAGCCGTACAGGTTGCCCACCTTGCCGGTGTTGCGGTCGATGTTGTACTGCTCGCGGAAACGCTGGTCCACAAGCAGCAGGTCGTTCACGTGGTCGGGGCACAACACCAGGCGGCGGTTCTCCGAGGGGACTTTCAGATTGTCGAGCGCGCGCTTCATCTCCACAAGGTCGTCTGGCGTAAGACGCTTGCGCCCTGTCTCCTTATCGACATCGCCGCTTGTTTTCAGCACCGGGGTGGTCTTCGTGTTCTCGGTGGCGCACAGCGCGTGGGCCGCCTTGGCAAACTTAGCGTCGTTGATGGCGTTGCCGTGGCTCTCCTTCACACGCGCCATCTTGTCATAGCTGATGGCGTACAGCTCGTCGTCGGTGATCGGGGTCACTTTCGACTGGAACTTGTCAAGGGAAATGGCGATGTCCTTGTCGTCCAACGCCTGCAGGGGTATCGGGTAAGTCGTGTTGTTGATAAGCACGTCCGGGTCCACGCCCACCTCCACCAAGTGGATGACGTCATTGTTCACGATGCTCGACTGGTCGGGCACGCCGTCCAGCCACGAACCGGCGAGGCCGCTGCGCAGCGTCTTCACCAGCTCGCCCGTCCATATCTCCGTATATACACCGGCACGCAGCACGACACTGCCGTCATTCACCATGCCCGCCGCCACACCGACGGCGTTCATGCAGAGCATACCGGCAGCAGGGGAAGCACCCATGACGGCCGCCAACACGCCGCCCGTCACGCAGTTGAATAGGACGGCGGCAAGAAGCATTACGATTTTTCTGCTCATTTCTGTCTTGTTTTAAAGGGTTGATACTAAATTTCGCATTCCATGCCGTACTCGGCCTTGTACAGACGCTTGTACTCGTCCGGCTGCTGCTCGCGCAGTTCCAGCAGTTTGTCGCCGGGGACTTCGCTCAGCTTCTTGTAAGTCACCGGGACATCCGTTTTTGCCGTGCCGTGCTGTCCGAGGACAGCGGAGAGCTTCACCTGCGGGGACATGGCCGAGAATACCGATGTCAGCTTCTCCACGCCGATTTCCTTGCCGAGGCTGATGAATTCATCTTTCTTGTCGGCTGTGATACGTTTCTCGCCGATGGCTTTCTCCACAAGCGATGTGATGCTTGCCAGGGTCAGCGCGTCTTTCTCCTGCTGGAGCTTCGCGTTCTCCTCCTTGGCCGCTTTGAGTTCGCCGAGCTTTTCCGCTATCTCGGCATCGGTCGCCGTTTCCGGCAAGCCCAGCTGAAGGGCAATGGCTTTCTGTTCCATTTCGCTTTTTGTTTTTTGGTTGTTGTTATTACTCAGTTCCGGCAGCGGACACTCGCCGTCCCTGCCTAATGTGATCCGCCTGCCGTCCTTTTTCAGCACGAGGGCGTCGTCGTTGGCGCCGATGTCCACCACGGAGACCTCGAACAGCTTGCTCTTGGTGATGGTCGGGCTGGTCTGTCCGGCTACAAGCAGAGACGGTTCCTCGCTCAGTTCGATGATGTCAAGCCCCGCGCTGACCATCTTCAGGCTGCCGAACTCAAACTGCTTCTTGCAGCGCTTGCTCAGTTCCGTCGCCTCGTCGAACACCAGTTCGCCGGTCACCTCGCCGTCCTCCACTTTCACGTCCTTCACGTAGCCTATCACGTTGCCGCGCTCGTGCATGTAGAGCAGCACCGGGTTCCGGCAGTATTGCTCCACGTTCATGCCTGCCGTCAGCACACGGGTCCCGTAGCTGTTCAGGCTGTCGTTTGAAATGCGTACTCGTTTGCTCATTATTCTGCTGTCTTTTTGCGTTTCGCTCTGCAATATTACGGGCTAATCACCTCACCGCCAAAAATGTATGAAACGGTTGCACACTTCTATGAAACCATTGCACTGTTTTTTGGCGGACGGCCCGAAACACGGCAATTTTGCATCCGCGACACCGTGTACGCAGGCGTTTTCAACGCCTGCTATGTGTAACCATAAACTTTATCATATATGACAAAGGCAGACATTTTGAGCAAACGAGCGGAGAGCGGAGCCGGCTCCGGCTCTTCCGAGTGCCGCCAAAATAGGCGACAGCAAACAGAGAAAAAGAAGTCGCTCGCCAGGTCGCTGTACATGGCGAGCATGGAGCAGCAGGAGATTGCCGACAAGGTGGAGGTCTCCCGCGTCACCGTATCCAAGTGGTGCAACGCCGAGGGGTGGAAGGAGGCGCGGGCGGCAAAGAGCGTCACCCGCCCCGAACTGGTCAACAAGCTGCTGCTGACCATCGACACGCTCATCACGCAGGTAAACGAATCGAACGACCCGAACCTCATCGCCGGACTGGGCGACAAGCTGGCCAAGCTCTCCTCGGTCATCGAGAAGCTCGACAAGAAGGCGAACGTGGTCGACGCCATCGAGGTGTTCATGGCGTTCTCCAAATGGATAGAGTACCGCTCGTCCATCGACCCTGAGGTGACGCCGGAGCTCATCAAGGCCATCAACAAGTACCAGGACCTGTACATCACCGAGCAGATGGGGATAAAGTAAGGAGGTGACGGATGGCAACGGCAGCTGAGACAAAACTGGTTTACGAACAGTGGAAGGAACACTGCAAAAGGGTGCAGTCCATCACCTCCACCGACCTGCTCGCCAAGGAGACGCCGGAGACACGCGACAGGCGCATCGCACGCCTGCGCTCCAACTACGCCGCGTTCTGCGAGTATTACTTCCCGCACTTCCTCACCCTCCGCGACAAGACAACAGGGGAGGTCATACGCACCGTCCACAATGCGCCGTTCCACAACGAGGCGGCACGGAAGATCCGTTCCACGCCCGACCTCAAGGCGGTGTTCATGTGGCCGCGCGGACACGCCAAGTCCACGCACATGGACATATTCGTGCCGCTCTGGCTGATGTTCCAGCCCAAGAGGCTCATCAGCTTCATGGTGGTGGTGGGAAAGAGCGAGGACAGCGCCGTCCGCCTGCTCGGCGACATCCAGGCGGAACTGGAGCACAACCAGCGCATCATCGCCGACTTCGGCAAGCAGCGGGCGTCGGCTTCGTGGCAGGAGGGAGAGTTCAAGGCGGCGAACGGGGTGAAGTTCCTGGCCTGCGGGCGAGGGCAGTCGCCGCGTGGCTTGCGCGACCGCGAGGCGCGTCCGGACTACATCGTCATCGACGACCTCGACGACGACGAGCTCTGCCGCAACGAGAAGCGCGTGCATGACCTCACGGACTGGGTGAGGGAGGCACTGTTCGGCGCGCTCGACGTGGGGCGCGGACGCTTCATCATGGTGGGGAACCTCATCAGCAAGAACTCCGTGCTTTTCAATGTCTCACGCACGAAAGGCGTGTTCCTTTCTAAGATACAGGCGGTGGACAGGAACGGCGAGCCGGTGTGGAAGGAGAAGTGGACGAAGGAGGAAGCGCAGCTGTACCGCGATTTCGTGGGATACCGTGCCTGGGAGAAGGAGATGATGCACAACCCCATCGTGGACGGGACCATCTTCCGCGCGGACTGGATACGCTACAAAAGGATGCCCAGACTTTCCAAATACGACATGCTGGTCTGTTACACCGACCCGTCGTTCAAGTCCACCACGGCCAACGACTACAAGGCGTGCCGACTGTGGGGAAAGCTCGGGACGGAACTGCACCTCATCGACTGCTTCGTCCGGCAGGCCACCGTGGGCGAGATGGTGAGGTGGCTCTACGACCTCTACGAGAGGACGCGCGACACGGTTTCCGTGCAGTTCTTCATGGAGGCGAACTTCATGCAGGACGTGATACTCGACGAGTTCGCCGTGGAGGGCAACCTGCGCGGATACCAGCTGCCCATCATGCCGGACAAGCGCAAGAAGCCCGACAAGCTCCAGCGCATCGAGGCGGTCAGCCCGCTTTGGGAGCGCGGGTTCGTTTATTACAACGAGGCGAAAAAGGAAGACCCCGACATGCAGGTGGGCATCGAGCAGACACTGGCGCTGGAACGGGGAAGCCGCATGCATGACGACGCGCCGGACGCGGACGAGGGCGCGATATGGATACTGCAGCGCAACACGAGGCAGGAGAGTTTTCAACCGGTGTTCGGCAAAAGGCCGGCCGCCAAAAACTGTTGGTAACATGATAAGACTGATAAAAGACATCGTTTTCGCTTGGAAATTCAAGCGTGCCGTCAAGAAGGCGGACAAGCTGTCCCGGCTGTTCGGGATGAAGTACCTGGTAATTTACTTGAACGGCGGACTGAAGGTCGTTCCCAAGCAGACCGTCCGGGAACTGGTGCGCACGCGCCGTTTCCGTAAGGGAGTGACGGTCGCGGACATTGAGAAGAGGGCATTGTACATAGCGGACGGGAGGAGGTCACCATGTTCATAACGGAAGAGGATTACAAGGTGGTCGTCGGGGACACTGCCCTGAAGGTCATATCCCAGACCTCACAGGAGAACCGCGCCAACGCGGAGCTGGAGGCGCGGGAGGAGATTTCCGGCTACCTGCGCCCGAAATATGACTGCGGGGCGGTGTTCTCCGCGGAGGGGGACGCACGCAACCGGCTCATCGTCATGTACACCTGCGACATCGCGCTCTACCACATGAGCGCGTCCGTGCCGCAGAAAATGGGCGTGGAGATACGCGAGGAACGCTACAAGCGGGCCATCGAATGGCTGAAGGACGTGCAGGCCGGAATAATCATCCCCGACCTGCCGCCGGCGGTGGACGAGGACGGGGAGCCGGCCGGAGGGCTGCTCGCCTACGGCTCACAGAAACCATTAAGACATAACTGGTAACGCTATGGATATAAGAAATTTTTTCAGCGGGATGTTCCCGTCAAAGACACGGGACGTGCTGCACACGCCATACGGGGACTTCAACCTCGCCAAAGGGGCTGACCGCAAGCGCGTGCAGAAAATGGTCATCGAGCTGCAGCGCACCACCGACGCGCTGACCCGGAAGGACATCAAGGACTGGCGCGACGCCTGGCAGCTCGCCATCAACGTGGACAGCCCGAACCGCCAGCGGCTCTACGACATCTACCGGGACGTGGAGATTGACCTGCACCTCTCTGGTTGCGTCGAGCAGCGCAGGGGCTTCGTCATGGCCAAGTCGTTCAAGATCGTGGACGAAAAGGGGGACGAGGACGAGGCGGCGCTGCACTACTTCGACCAGGCATGGTTCAAGCAGCTGATGCGCTACGCGCTGGAGGCCAACTTCTGGGGGCACTCGCTCATCGAGCTGGGCGAGCCGGCCACCGACGGTGACGGATGTATCTGTTATTCGGACGTGACGCTGCTGCCGCGCAAGCATGTCATACCGGAATACGGGCGTGTCATCACAGACCTCGGGCAGGACTGGCGCACGGGCATCAATTACCGCGAGGCCCCGTTCTCCGACTGGCTAATCGAGGCCGGACGGCCCGACAGCCTCGGGCTCTACCTCAAGGCGGCCACGCAGACCATACCCAAGAAGAACATGCTGGCGTTCTGGGACACCTTCGGGGAAATATTCGGGATGCCCATGCGCATCGCACGCACCACCTCACGCGACCCGAAAGAAATCGGCCGCCTGGAAAGGATGATGCAGGGCGCGGGGCTGAACCAGTACATGATTACCGGGCAGGACACGGAGATAGAGTTCGTGGAGAGCGGAAAGGGCGACGCCTACAACGTCTACGACAAGCGCATCGACCGCGCCAACTCGGAACTCTCCAAACTCATCATCGGGCAGACCATGACCATCGAGGACGGAAGCAGCCTCTCCCAGTCGGAAACGCACCTCGAGGTGTTCCAAAACCTCGTGGAGAGCGACTGCGACATGCTCCGCGACATCGTGAACAACCAGCTCATCCCGCGCATGGTGCGCCACGGGTTCCCTGTCAAGGGGCTACGCTTCGAGTGGGACGACGCGGTGGACTACACGCCGGAACAGCAGAAGGCATACGAGGAGATGGTGCTGCAGCACTACAAGGTCAAGCCGCAGTATTTCGAGGACAAGTACGGGATGCCGTGCGAGGAAAAGCCGGAACCGGCCATGCTGCCGGGAGGTGGCGACAACACGGGCGATGACGGGACGGACGGGAAAAAGGGAAAACAGCAAAACGCGCATTCCCGTTTTTTCGACTAAGCCCCGATGACTATTCGGGGCTGCACCGACGCTATGCCGAATGGCTGGGGGACGCGCAGCAGCCGGTGCTGCTCTCCAAGGAGCGCGAGGAGGAGATACGCAAGGAGCTGTCGTCGCTCTTCGACGGCATGATGCAGACGCTCTACTCGCTCAAGGGGTCGGAGTTCCGCATCGAGGTGCTCGCCAAGCCCAAGGTGCAGGAGTTCATCGAGGCGCACGCCTCGGTGCTCGATTCGGGATTCCGGCAGGTGGAGATGTCCGAGGCCATGCGCCGACGCCTCACACGCTCCGACTACATCTTCTCCGGCATGAAGACGTTTCACGAGCTGAACGAGGCGTTCCCGTCCCTGCTCGATGAGAACGGCAATAGAAAACCGTTCGAACGGTTCCTGAACGATGTCCGTAAGATAGACAGCACCTACAACTCCAACTACCTCCGGGCGGAATACAACTTCGTGCAGTCGTCGGCCCAGATGGCGGCCAGGTGGGAAGAGTTCATGGAGGACGGCGACCGCTACAACCTCCAGTACCGCACGGCCCGTGACGGCAAGGTGCGTCCGGAACACGCCGCGCTGCATGGCGTGACGCTGCCGGTCACGGATCCCTTCTGGGAGGAGTATTACCCGCCGAACGGATGGAACTGCCGCTGCACCGTGGTACAGGTGCGCAAGTCGAAGTATCCGGCCACGCCGCACGACGAGGCGATGGCATTGGGCGAAGAAGCGTTGCAGCGTGATTCAAAGGGCATCTTCCACTTCAATGCAGGGAAAGAGCAGAAGACCGTGCCGGACTACAACCCCTACACCATACGGCGGTGCCGGGACTGCGATGTGGCAAAAGGGAAGCTGGAACTGGCTTTCGTGCCGGACAACGAGCTGTGCGCCGCCTGCAAGCTGCTGAACAAATGCGCCGGGGACAGGACAAAGACACAGCGTGCCATCGAGCGCACCCATTACCTGCACGAGATGGAGCCGCTGCTGAAGAAGTCCGTGACGAAAACCGCCGGGGAAAAGAGCCTGAATGTCGGATTCACGAAATACGGGAACAGCCACCTCTTCTCCGACACTTTCGGAAGGTCGCGCATCCTGTCGAAGGACGACCTGAAAGACTTGGGGGACGTTCTCTCCGCCGCTTCGTTCGTGGAGGATGCGCCACTGACGCACCCGAGGACGGACGGCATCGAGCGTTTCTACTACTTCAAGGCGCAAATACGGGGACAATGGGTAAGGCTGAACGTAGCCAAACAGGTTTATCACAGGCCAAACGGACAGGTTGAGACACGTTATTTCATGTACTCAATCAACGACATATAAAAAAACGGAGCATCAAGAGCGGCTATTAGGTCTCAAATGCCAGTACGCCATTCTCTCAAAACTCCGTATGCAAAGGTAATAACAAAATTTCAAAACACATCAAGTTATGAACAAATTTATCTCTTTTCTGAAACAAAGCAACCGCTACAAGCACCTGATTGGCGGTTTTATCGTCGGTATCTGCGCCCTGTCCCCCTGGAACGCGCTATACTCTGCGGCAGTGGCGGCCTCATGCCTCGAACTAAAGGACGTGCTGCACGGCTGCCGCTGGGACTGTTTCGACTGGCTCATCACGGTCGCCGGAGGAGGAACCGCCGCGCTCATTTGGCTGTTTATCTGACCGTCTTTCAAATAAACGGCTTTTTATGAGTACCTTTGTACCGGCGGAGCCTCCCAATAGGCCGTGTGGTCTATCGCGGGTACAACAATGCGAATGCGAATGGCGGTGTGTCGAATGCGAATGCGAATAACGATGCCTCGAACTCGAACACGAATGTCGGCTCGCGTCTGGAAATCAAACAATCGGCGTACAACACAGGGGACGTGTCCCCACGGCGGTGCCGAGGGAGGCAAGCCACAGCAACAGCGCAGGGCGGCATGTCCGTCCGTAAGACGGAAAGCTGAAAAATCACGTGTCGGGTAGAGTTTGGTAGGCCGAAAGGCTCGAAGAAGTCAGGCCCGGAGGAAGGAAGGCCTTTATCTTCCATGTTTAACAACAAACCATTGATGCTTATGCGCAGGGAAGGTCACATAGTGGAAGAAGTGGTCGAATATTCCAACATGATGGAATCGTTCGACCAAGTGCTCCGTGGCACCAGACGGAAAAGGAGCCGACAAGGACGTTACCTGCTTGCGCATCGCGAGGAAGTGATTGCGGAACTGACAGAACGTATTGCCACGGGAACCTTCACAGTAAAGGATTACCGGGAGCGCATCATCAAGGAAAGTGGCAAAACACGGCGCATACAGATCCTGACCATGAGAGACCGTATCGCCGTACACGCGATTATGGCCGTCGTGGACAGACACCTGAAGGCACGGTTTATCCGGACGACCTCCGCAAGCATCAAAGGACGCGGTATGCACGACCTGCTGGCGTACATCAACCGCGACATGAAGGAAGATCCGGAAGGTACACGGTACTGCTACAAGTTCGACATCTCGAAGTTTTACGAGAGCGTGAAGCAGGATTTCGTGATGTACTGTGTACGCAGGGTGTTCAAGGACAAGAAGCTCATCGCCATGCTCGACAGCTTTATCCGCATGATGCCGCAAGGTATCAGCATCGGACTGAGGTCGTCGCAGGGGTTGGGCAACCTGCTGTTGTCTGTGTATTTGGATCATTATCTGAAGGACAGGTACGGCGTGCGTCATTTCTACCGCTATTGCGATGACGGCGTGGTACTCGGTAAAACGAAAGCGGAACTGTGGCTGATTCGTGACGTTATCCACGGGCAGGTCGCGCTGATGGGGCTTCAGGTCAAGCCGAACGAGCGTGTTTTCCCAGTGGAAGAGGGCATCGATTTTCTGGGGTATGTCACTTACGGGCCTGACAATATCAGGCTGCGCAAGCGCATCAAGCAGAAGTTCGCCCGGAAGATGCACGAGGTAAAATCGAGAAGAAGGAGGCGTGAGCTGGTAGCGTCCTTTTACGGGATGGCAAAACACGCCGACTGCAATAAGTTGTTTAACAAATTAACAGGCAAGGAAATGAAAAGTTTTAAGGACTTGAATGTCGCTTACAAGCCGGAGGACGGCAAGAAGCGATTTCCCGGAACAGTGGTGAGCATCCGGGAACTGGTGAACCTGCCCATCGTGGTAAAGGACTTCGAGACGGGAATCAAGACGGACCAGGGCGACGACCGCTGCATCGTCAGCATCGAGCAGAACGGCGAGCCGAAAAAGTTTTTCACCAACAGCGAGGAGATGAAGAACATCCTCGCGCAAGTGAGGGAAATGCCGGACGGCTTCCCGTTCGAAACCACCATCAAGACGGAGACCTTCGGCAAGGGACGCACCAAATACATATTCACATGAGAAGAGTGGAAGGAAGCACGGGGGCAAGGCTGCTGGAATGCACCAGCCCCGTAAAGGACAAGTGGCGCGTCCGCTGGGACGTGCAGGAAAGCGAAAACGGCTCCGCCTCCTACATGGAGGAGGAATTCGGCCACAAGCCGACGGACGAGGAGATACGCTCCACGGTCATGGCATGGTACAACAGCCGGACGGACGAGGCCATCCTTTCCGGATTCAGCTACGACGGCGTACCGGTATGGCTGTCAAGTGAAAACCAGTTCAACTACAAGTCGGCCTACGACCTCGCTGTGCAGACGGACGGGAAGACGCTGCCGGTCACGTTCAAGTTCGGGACGGACACGGAACCGCACTACCACACGTTCGACACGCTGGAGGAGCTGACGGACTTCTACACCAAGGCCATGAGCCACATACAGGCTGCACTCGCCGACGGATGGAAGAAGAAGGACGCTTTCGACTTGGAAGAATACCGGGTTGGATAATTGAATGAATCCCGTTCGGGGGAGGGATAGAAAAAGCCCCCGGCCTGTTAATAGTCGTCTCACTTACTAAAAACATAAACCCAGATTCTCGGGAAGCCGGGGGCAATATGCCCTTCGCCTCGAGAACCTGGGTTTTGCGCATTATTTGCGCCTTTTAATAAGTGAGACGGTGCAAAAGTACAAAAATTATCGGAAATGAAAGTGATTGAGATACTGAAATTGAACAGGGAGCTGCTGAATATCTGCCGGGACGTGGGAATCCGGATGGATGACGTGCAGTATATAGAACTGTATAATGACTACAACAGGCTGCTCGCCGCCGGCGAGAAAGTATCCTACATCGTGGCGGTGCTGGCAGAAAGGTACGCCGTCAGCGAACGGAAGGTGTACGCGCTCATCAAGCGGCTCAGGGCGGACTGCAACCTGTGTGCAGTGTAATTGGCGTGCCTCCACATTGGGATGGATACGCCCCGTGCTACCTTTGTGCCGTAAACAAAAACGGCACATCATGAACAAATATTACCAGATTTTAGGCAGGGTCCTCGCGTCCAGAAAGACGCAGGAGAACAGGAAAGGGAACATCCGCTACCTCCTGAACGAGCGGCTCACGCTCACCCCTGCCGACCTCCTCGACATCTTCGAAGGGCATCCCATCGCGCGGAAGAAACTGAAAAGCGAGCTGCAGCTCTTCATGCAGGGCGAGCGAAACGTGGAGAAATACCGTGAAGCCGGCATCAACTGGTGGGACTACTGCGGCTCCATACTCGTGAACAGCTATCCGACATACCTCGAGAAGCTGCCACCGCTCATAGACCGTATCAACAGGGAAAAGCGCAGCAGCAAGAACTACGTGCTGTTCCTCGGCTCCACCGACGCGGAGAGCAACCAGGCACCGTGCCTGAGCCTCGTGCAGTTCCAGATAGAGAACAGCGAACTCGTGATGACGGCATACCAGCGGAGCAGCGACGCCAACCTCGGACTGCCCGCCGACATCTACCACCTGTACCTCATGTCACGGCAGATAGATCTGCCGCTGAAGTCCATCACGCTCAACCTCGGGAACGTGCATATCTACGAGAACAACATCGGCCGGACGGAGCAGCTGCTTGCCGGGAACGAGGACATCAAATTCGAGCTGAACGTATGAGCAGGAAGATGTACCTCTCCGCACCGCTCCCGTTCGTGGGGCAGAAGCGGATGTTCGCCAGGGAGTTTATAAAGGTATTGGGGCAGTTCCCTGAAGATACGGTGTTCGTGGACCTGTTCGGCGGCTCGGGCCTGCTCTCGCACATCACGAAATGCCAAAAGCCGGATGCCACCGTGGTGTACAACGATTTCGACAACTACCGCCGCAGGCTGGTCCATATACCACAAACAAACCGGCTCCTTGCCGACCTGCGGGAAATGGTCGGGGATACCGTGCCGCGCCACCGGCCAATCACCGGGGAATTGCGGGAACGTATATTCAAGCGCATCGAACAGGAGGAAAGGACGGTCGGGTATGTCGATTTTATCACGCTGTCCTCATCGCTCATGTTCTCCATGAAGTACAGGCTGTCCGTCCCGGAAATGAGGAAGGAGGCTCTCTATAACAACATACGCAAGGCGGACTATCCTGAATGTACCGGTTACCTGGACGGACTGGAAATCGTGTCATGCGACTACAAGGAGGTGTTCGAACAATACAAGGACACCCCGAACGTGGTTTTCTTTGTCGACCCGCCGTACCTTTCCACGGAGGTGGGGACCTACACCATGTACTGGAAGATGTCGGATTACCTCGACGTGCTGAACGTGCTTTCCGGACACGCCTTCATTTATTTTACCTCCAACAAGTCGTCCATCCTCGAGCTGTGCGAGTGGATAGGCAGGAACAGGAACATAGGAAACCCTTTCGAGGAATGCACACGGGTGGAGTTCAACGCGCACATGAACTACAACGCATCCTACACGGACATGATGCTTTACAAAAAGGAGGCCGTCTGACGGCGTTTATTTGCCCGCTGCCCAAATGAAAAGCCTCCGGCGGTAACTTGTCCGCCGGAGGCTTTCCGCTTTGAACGTGGCCGTTTATTGCAGCCGTTTGATTGCCACGCAGGAATACACCTCGATGTTCTCCACGATGTCCTCATGGTTGTGGTTCGTCTGGCTCTCCACCAAGTCGAACACCTTGAATGTCTCGCCCTCCATGCAGGTCAGCCGCTCATGTATCAGTTCCGGCAGGTCGAACACCTCTAAGGCTTCTTCCCTGAACGGGCTGTCCACGCTTGCCGCGCCTTTCCAGTCGGTCACGATGTGCAGCCTCACCTCCGGCTCGGCGCGGTACTCCACGCCGCTCACTATCGCCTTCCACCGTATCGGGCAGAACTCCACGAACACGGCCGGACGCGCCCAGTTCTCCTCCTGCTCGATGAACTCCACGTTGTGGTTCCACAGGTCGATGTGCCTGATCATGCCATCGCCCACTTCCTTCAGCTCCTTGCAGAGCAAGTTATACAGTTCCTTTCTCATTTTCGTTTGATTTCAAATTCCACGTTAAAATATTCCGTTATGTTCTCTTCGATGATTTTCCGGACCGCCTGCTCCACTTCGGGGGAGGTGCCGAGAAACTGCCGGCGAGGAATCTTTATCGTACTGCCCTCCTTTTTCAAGGCCATGAACTTCCAGAACTCGGCCTCGGTGGTCAGCCGCACGGTGCGCTTGTCCTTGCGAAGAGTCCCGTCCTTCCTGCGTCCGAACGAGCCGGTGACCTCGTAGTACTTGTGCCAGAAGTAGCGCTTCATCTTCTTCGTCACCTTGATTTCACCACCGTCGTTATGGATGGCGGCGTAAGGCAGGGTGGTGTAAAAGACAATGCTGTTCTCCGTCGTCCGGCTACCGATGCTCTTACGGAGCGTACCTGTATCTATCAGGATGGAACCACCGGGACGGGTCGGGCTCTTACGTCGCGCCCATGCCTCGCTGAAGAACGCCTGACGCTCGAAGTTCCGGTCGAACTCGTCGCCCAGCTCCACACGGATGTCCTTCAATATCCGTCTGATGATTTTACGCACATCGTCATTCATAGTCCTCGTCATTAAAGAGTAAAAGCTGGCGGATGTCGTCATCGTCAGCTATCCTGTTCTTCTCCTCGGCGCTCGCGTTAAGGATATTGTAGAAGGTACGCTCGGTAATGCCATACACAGGGTATATGAACCGACGCCATATCTCGCGGTTCGGTATCCCGCGCCTGACTTCCCGGTCATATATCCTGTTTACCTCCTCCACACGTTTCTTGTAACTTACTCCGCGCCGTTTCGCCATACGTTATTCCTTTTTGGGTTTGTAGGGTCTGATGTCAAGTTCTATGTTCGCGCTTACCGTAACACGCCCGCTGCCGCCGCACTGGGTGCAGACGCACGGCTCGTATTCGTCGTTCTTCACCTGCCCCGTGCCGTGGCATACACGGCACAGGGCTATCTTCGGGCTTTTCGTCACGTTCCGTTTCATGCCGCGTCCTCCTTTTTCGGTTCGACATAGAACGTCTCGTCCTGCGACACCTGTATGCCGCACTTGGCCATCTGCGGGGCCATCTCCTCCGTGTCGCGGTCGGCAAGCAGCTTGTCCTTGGCTATCTCCTCCGTCTGGCGGATGTAGCCGGGTAGGAACTCTTTGACCAACTGCAACGCGCTTGCCCAGGTAAAGCCCTTCAGGGTCTTCAGCTTCGGCGTGCCGGTACGGAAGCCTATCACGCCGTGCGCCATCTCGAGGCTCTTCTTCTTGGTGAACAGTTCAGCCTGGTTCTCGGTGGCGTAGGCCTGTAGGGTGTCGAAGGCCTTTTCCTTCTCGCCCTCCAGTTCGGCCAGTTTGTTCGCATACTTCTCGCGGATCTTCGCGCACTGCAGCTCGATGTCCGCGGTGATTTTTGCACTCTGCGCGTCTGCCTTCGCATAGACGGCAAACGCCTCGTCGGCGGCTTCTCTTGTCACGCCGGTGATGATTACTTTCTTTTCTCTTTTTGCCATTGTGGTAAAATTTTGATGGTTATTATTCGGGTTGCTTATTCTTCTTCGGGATTTCCCCAACAGCACCGCTGCCGCTCGTCCTCTATCTCAAAAACAAGCTGCTCCAGGTATTCCGCATACTCTTCCTCACTGAGGGTGTCGGTCATTTCCCGGATGCGACGCATCACTTCCTGTGTAAATTGTCTCGGTGTCATGCTTCTCCTATTTTGTCGTATGAAAAATCCACCAACACATAACCGACCTCCTGACGCGGCGCGGGTTCCGACGGCTTCTTCGGCTTCAGTCCGCCCTTGCGCTGTATGCTCCGCAGTTTCACCGCAAGCTGCTCCAGCTCTTCCGCCGTTATCCGGGCGAAAGGCTTGCCCGCTATACGGGGATTGCGACAGAAGTCGTTGACACGCGCCCAGTCGGAGGTGTCGATGCCCATCTTCTGCATCAGCTTCAGGCACACGCTGCGCTGCCGGCGCAGTTCGTCACGCAGCTTCTGACGCCATTCGTCCTGTCCGGACAGCTTCTCCAATGTGGCGCAACAGGCATTGTATTCCTTCGGGGTCATCTCACGGAGGCTGTCCGTGCGGTTCCATGTGTACTGCATCACGATGCTCTTCTTGAACTCTTCCCGGTCACCGTCATACGGCAGCTTGTTGAAAGAGGCGTAGAACCGGGCAAAATTGGTTACTTCCTGTGCCATAGTCAACCTTTTACTTTTTTCTCGACTGAAAGAATGGCCAAACTTATCATCATAAGTTTTACGGTTTGCTCATCTTCGTCAAGCAGACTGCAATCTGCCATCACCGGTTCCTTGACCATCATGTCCCATATACTCTCGACCTCTTCCGTTCTCTTCTGCTTCATCAAAAAAAGATATGCATCGTATTCGGAACGGTCAAACTCAAACACGACCTGTACTTTCTGCTTTTCTTCCATAAATTCCACTGTTTAATGATTATTCGAACAACACTTTAATGCCGCACGAACTGGCCACGTCAAGCTCCAGCTTCGCGCCTTTGCTCAATTCCCAGCCTTGCAGCATGTAGATAAACTCACAGTCGAGCAACAGGCGGATGTCCGCCCGCATGTGCTCCCTCCAGTGCGCTTCGTCCGGCAAGCCGTTCTTGAACGGATTGACCGGACTGAAGCCCATACCGCGAAGACGCTGTTCGGCATCCGCGAATGCCTCCTTGCGCTCGTTCATGTCATAGTGGGCTATCGCCCCGCTGATGTAAACCTTGTCCTTCTCCATTATCCTTTCGTTTTTTTGTATTCTAAATGTATCCTGTACCGTTCGGGCACCACCACCTCGTAATTGCACCGGCGGCAGCATTGCCCCTCTTCTTTCACGGGATACGGGTTGTAGCCGTAGCCCTCTATCTCCCTGCCGCAGATGCAGCAGACCTTTGTCTCACAGTTTTCCATATCGTCACATTATTTCAAATTGCACATTGAAGCCATACTCCTCGCAAAGCCGGCGTATCTGGACCACGGGCAACGGGGTACCTCCATAAGGGTAGAATATCATCCGCTCCTTGGTGGAGCACCGCACGCCTTTCCGGCGCAGCTTATACAGGAGGTTCTTGCGTCTCATCTTCCGTTTGTCCATGATTACAGGTTGTTGCTCGTTTGGATGATTCCCTCTTCCCATACCACGTAGTAGCTTCCGGCCTCGCCGATGGCACGTCCCTGGCAGTACGCCTTGTAGCCAACCACACGTACCTTCATGTCGCAGATATATTTCAACTTCATAGCCCCGCCGCCCATCGGCTGGCTCTTCTTCTCCTGGCTGATCCAGATGAAGCACTTTTTCGGGAAACTGTCCATCAGTTCCTTGGCCTTAGAATAATCCCATGGGGCGACCTGAAAGGAGTCTATGACGACAAACTTGGGGCTCTTGGGCTTTTTCAGCCGTTCCACCAGTTCGTCAAGGGTGCTTTCCGGTACCACGCGGAAGCGTCCCTGTACCTCATTCATCTTCAAGTAACCCATGCGCCGCTGAAAGCTCTGGTTCACACGCTCCTCATAACTCATATAGAGTACCGTCCCGTAGTTGCAGAGCTCCCGCGAAAGCTGCATGACGAAGCTGCTCTTGCCGCTGGCACTGGCTCCGCTGATGAACCATGAGGCATTCTCGGCAGGGAAGCCGAAAGGCTTGCTCCACCTCTCGCCCCACGGCAGGGTCTTCCATTTCTTGGCCGCTATGTCGCGCGGTGTCAATGCTCTTTTCATAACTCTTTTTCTATTGATATAATCTTATACTTCAAAAAGCCTTGAATTATATGAGGGTAGTTATGTATTGGGCACAACTGTCCAACATGAAGTCCCCAATACGGGACATAAGAGCCTTTCCAAATTTCATTTTGAAAGGGACCGGCTTCTTCTACCAATCCACCTTCGTTCACTCGCAACCACAACAAATCCTGGCCTTTATCTTCCAACGTAATTCTTGTTATCATATTGACGCCATTTTTAGTTTCTCTATCTCCGTATATACTCTCCTCAGCCCGCCGCGTGTCTTGCGCACTATCTGCGCAATGTCGGCACCGTCAGGGGCGTTCACTTTGGCCACGATACGTGCCTGCGCGTTCAAGAACTGCTCGCGCTCCTTGCCGTCATCCGGTGTCACTTTCGAGTAGCGGTCGCCGTAGCGGCTCAGCATCTCCGTATAGCCCACCTTCTTGCACTCTATCGAGCGGTTTATCTTTTCTTTCAGGCCGTCCGCGCCCATCATGTACCAGGCGCAGCAGCGTTCCGTGGCATTCCATAGGGCTTTCAATTCAAGGAATGCCTCGTACTGTAGGTCGCCGGCCTCGTCCAGAATGATGAGCGGCGTGTCCATCGAGCGGAGGTAGTACACCAGGTCCTCGTACACATCGGAATACTTGCCCTTGCTGTCCACACCGAACTCGGAGGCTATCTTGCGGACGAGCTTCAGCTTGGTCTTCACCTGCGAGCAGTCGATGTACACGGCGTTGCGGTGGTTCTGCACATAGTACCGTGCCGTGAACGTCTTGCCGATGTTCGGGATGTCGCACAGGATGGCCGACAGGCTCGACTGCTGCGAGAACTCCAACTGGGCGGTGATATACTCGAACGTGGCGGTCTTGGCGGCTTTCCATTCCATGTCGGCACGGAGGCTCACACCCAAGCGCCGGGCAATGCCTATCCAGTTGGCGTCGCTCAGGGCTTTTTCCGTCTGGCCGTTCTTGATGGCACTGTACACCGAGGTGCTGATGCCGAGGGAGGCGGCGTGCTTCGCGTCGCTCGGGTAGTTCGCACGGTTGGCGGCCACCGCTCCCAAAATCTTCTTTTTCTGCGCTTCTGTAATCATAGTTCAAACGCTGTTTTAATGTTATTCTAATCGTATTCTTACATATCCGCGATGCCCCGCGAAGCCTCGCTTACCGTCGGTTGCCATTCGTAAGCCTCATCCGGCTCATCCGGTTTCGATGCCGGAGGCAACACGAGGCTTACAGCGGCCTCTTCTTCCGCCGGTTGTGCGATTGCCGTACCGACCCTGTCGATGGCGTTGTCGCGGACATATTTGCCGAAACTGCTTATCTTTTTCTGTTGCTCGATATAGTTCACCACGTCCTCATCGGTCTGCTCGGCTATCACACGGTTGTAGGTACCGTGATTCTCCAGCTTGTCGATGAAGCGGTCGCCCTGGAATATGTACACGTCCGTGGGCTTTCCCTCGTCGTCCGGCAGATAGTAGGCCGTTACCTTGTAATCGTTAGGCTGCAGACGTTCCAGTACCGACGTGTCGCTCAGCCACCAGTCCTCGTATGCGACGCGCACCGTCGAGTTGCGCCGTATGCTGGTCTCCACACGCTCGCCGATGAAGCGGCTCAGCGTGAGCTTGTCGTACTTGCGCAGGGTCGGGTTGATGTTCGCCATCAGCACCTGCCAGCGGGTCATGCCCGGATATTTCTTCTGGTTGGGATGCAGGGTGTTGTTCCATTCGGCATTGTCCCTGCGGTCATCGGCCACCAATTGCTCGAAGGTGAAATATTCCCGGTCTTCATAGGTGTCATTGAACTCGTCGCTGACTTTCTTGTATTCCGTGCGCCACTTGCCTTTGCCGTAGAAACGTCCTATACCGGCGTGGTTCTTGTGGATGACGCTGCGCTTCTTCGCGCCGTTCAGGGGCTCGGCATATTTCTCCTGCGAGTTCTGAGGAGCGCAGAAATGTACGAAGTTGAACGCGACCCCGGCTTGCAGGAAGCCCTCTTTGTACTCACTCATCAGGTGGTTCTCCACCTCTATGCCGGCAGGCATCCCCCAGCCGTTGCGCTCGATGAGCCGGAACATGTCACGGAAACAGTCCACAACGAGCATCTGGTCTTTCTTGCGGCCGTAGCTCGCGCCGACCACGCACTGGCTCACCACATCGTAGGCATAATAGGCGTGTACCCGTTGCTTGGTGTCCTTCAGCTTGCGTGTCAGGTCCACGTCATCCATCGTGATTTGCGACAGGGAGAACTCCCCGTTATGGCGGTGGACGTGCGGCATCTGCTCGTGCATGAACGTGGTGTAGCTCATGAGGGCATGGTTGACAAGCAGCTTATTGTTCGGCTTGTTCAGCACGTTGTTGATGGTGCTCTCGCTCAGTTCCTTCGGGTCGCCGTTCTTGTCGGTGAAGTCATCAGGGTTGAAAACCTCGCCGGTACTCAAGTCCCACGCCTCACGCTCGCCGCACACAAAGGCGATGTACATCTCATGCACGTTGCTGTTGTAGGGCTTGTTCTCCTGCGCCGCGAGGCTCAGGATAAGCCGCTCGGTCTTGTAGTCCACCTTCCTCGCGCTCTGGTTGCCGAACTTGCCGCTGATAAGGCATTCGTAACCGTACAGCTTGTACTCGTTCACCTTCTTGCGGAAGCGGAGGGTACTGGCCGGAAGGTCATGCCCGAACTCCTCGCGCAGGGTCTCGATGGTCGCCGCCATCATGTCCCAGTTGTACTTCTCGCCCATCAGCCTGCGGTAGTCGCGGCTGCGGTTGTACAGGCGGATGCAGGTGTTCAGCACAGAGGCGTTCACGGCGTATCGCCTGGCAAGCTCCGCCGTGGCCTTGTCGCTGTGCTCGCGGGCAGCCCAGTCCATGAAATAGGTCATGGCTGCCTGGTCAAGCTCGTAGTTCGACAATATCCAGCCACGGAGCAGGACGGCGTTGCCGCCGGGGTACTTCTCATCGACCTTTTCCTTGTAGGAGAGCGGAAGGCTGTCAACGGCGACCAAGGCATACCGCCCAAGCCCTTTGCCGGAACGCACCACATCGATGCGCCCGCGGGCGGACAGCTGCTTGTAGTTCGGAAGGCTCATAATGCCGCCGTCCACAAGCTCACGTGCCGATATGCAAAGTTTGTTGCCGTAAAACTCCATGCTGCCGCCTCCCCTTACTTCAATGCCAACGCCCAGTTTTGGATGTTCTTTATATCGCTTACCACCACGTTCTCATAGCGGCGCACTTTCTCGCCCTTGTGGAAGACATCGCAGCCGCCGTCGTCAAAGC
>ULXW01036023.1_pt1 | contig 32203 bp, 25 predicted proteins | sample 1961661 | NCBI WGS metagenome assembly ULXW01 (sample SAMEA4835849, study PRJEB28245) | human gut metagenome | biome: gut microbiome; material: fecal sample | place: Denmark | collected 2008 | reverse complement strand
GCCAGCGCACTGGCCGCCAGCGCACTGGCCGCCAGCGCGCCCATCAAGCCGGATTTCGACCCGCCATACACCAGCGCGTTGCCGCTTTCACCAATCCAGCGTCCGAGTTCCTCCACCGCCTGCCGAAAAGACGGATCGTTGCCTTCGTTCGCCCCCAGATAAACCGTAATATTCATGCGAAAGAATCCCCCTTTGCGTATTTCTGCTATCGAGTATAGCAGAATGAACACGGAAACGCAATCGGGGGATTTCCGCAAAAATGAGAATTTCCTCATGAATTTCTAATCATCCTTCGATGGATTTTCCATTCCGCTTGTGCTATCCTTATTCTTGTCAGAACGACAGGACGCGCCCCTCATTGGCGCAGGAGGATACAGATATGATGGCATTTATCGGCTCGGTTTTCAACATGATCGGCTCTTTCATCAACATGGTGTTCGGCGCGGTCGCCAGCGTGTTCCACTTTGTGTTCAGTGTATTAGGCGGACTGCTGGGGCTGGTGCTGCATCTGGGGATGCTGCTGCTGGTTGTCGGTCTGGTGGCGCTGGTGATTACGCGCCGCAAAAACTACAAGCAGGCGAAGGCGGATGAACCGCGCGTCATCCACATGGACAACGGCGAAACCTTCAAGAGCTATTACAGCAAGTAATTTGCAAAAAAGCGCTTGTCCTTCCTCTGAAAATGTGGTATAATCAGCGTTACCCTAAATTTTCGGAGGTTAAGAAGCCATGACGATTCTGTGGGACTGGAACGGCACGCTGCTCAGCGACGTACCGTTGGTGGTCAAAATCAACAATGAAGTTTTCGCGCGCCACGGCTATCGCCTGACAAGCGAGGAGGAATATCGGCGGATTTTCCGCTTTCCGGTCAAGGATTACTACACCGACATTGGCGTGACGGACGAGGATTTCCCGCTTGTGGCGAAAGAATGGAACGAAGGCTACGTCGCGAACTTCCATCTGGCGCAGCTGCACCAGACGGCAGCGGAGGCGGTTCATCGCTTCCACGACGCAGGCTTCCATCAGGCGATTATCTCCGCCAGTCAGGTGGATCAGCTGCGCGCGCAGGTCGTCAAGTTTCCGGAGCTGAACGGCATGTTCGACGACATTCTGGGGCTGGGCGACGTCTACGCCGTGTCGAAGGTGCAGCTGGCGAAGGATTACCTTTCGCGCAAGGGCTACGACCCGGCGGACACGGTGTTTCTGGGTGACACGAGCCACGACGCCGAGGTTGCCCGCGCCATCGGCTGCCGCTGTCTGCTGATTTCCGGCGGGCACCAGTGCGACGCGGTGCTGCGTCAGGTGCCGGGCGTTGAAGTGCTGCCGTCCCTGCGCGCGGCGGCGGATGTATTAGGAGCATAACAAATTATGGCGGATATCTTGCAGGTCAACACGGAGCTTCCGGCGGATTTCACCCCGACCGCGCCAAGCGGCTTGACGGACGAGGAGGCGGCTTCCCGCAAGCCGAACATCTCCCACCACCGCCCCGACAAATCCACCGCGCAGATTCTGGCGGAAAATCTCTTCACGCCCTTCAACGGGCTGAATGTGGCGCTGGCGGTTTGTCTGGCGCTGGTGGGCAGCTGGCGGAACATGCTGTTTCTGGGTGTCGTGGTGTCGAACACGCTGATTGGCACGGTGCAGGAGCTTCGCGCGCGCAAGACCATTCGCAAGTTGTCCCTGCTGAACGCCCCGACTGCGCACGTTCTGCGCAACGGGCAGGAAAAGACCTGCTCGCCGGATGCGCTCGTCAAGGGCGATCTGGTGATTCTCCGCGCGGGCGACCAAGTGATGGCGGATGCCGTCGTCACCAGCGGGCAGGGTGCGGCGAACGAATCCCTGCTGACGGGGGAAAGCACGCCCATGCGCAAGCAGCCGGGCGATTTTCTTCTGTCCGGCAGCTATATTTTAGAGGGAACCTTCACCGCGCAGCTGGTTTATGTGGGCGACGAAAGCTATGCCGCCCGCCTGACGCGTTCCGCGAAGGAGATTCGCCGTCCGAAATCGGTGCTGATGACGGAGGTCAACCGCCTGATTCGCATCGTCAGCGCGGCGCTGATTCCGATTGGGCTGCTTTTGTTCTGCAAGCAGTTCTTCCTCCAGCATCTTCCGCTGACAACGGCAGTCCCGACGTCCGTCGCCGCCATGATCGGCATGATTCCCGAAGGGCTGATTCTGCTGATTTCGGTCGCCTTGGCGGTTGGCGTAATCAAGCTCGGCAAGCGAAACACCCTTGTGCAGGAGCTGTACGGCATTGAGACGCTCTCCCGCGCGGATGTGCTGTGTCTGGACAAAACCGGTACGATTACGACGGGTAAGATGACGGTGGATTCGCTGCTGCCCCTTTCTGGGGACGAGGGCGCCATGCGGACGCAATTGGGGCGCTTTCTGTCCAGCATGGACGAGCGTTCCGGCACGCTGGATGCCCTCCGCGCGGAAATTTCCGATGTGCAGGGCGAAAAGCCCGTGGCTGTCCTGCCATTTTCCTCCGAACGGAAAAAGTCCGCCGTATCTTTTGCGGATGATACGACGCTGATTTTAGGCGCGCCGACGTTTGTGCTGGATGATGCGCATCTTGCGCCGATTCGCAAAACGCTTTCGGACTGTGCCGGGCGCGGCTTGCGCGTGCTGGTTTTGGCAGAAGCGGACGGCTGCGTCACCGAAACCGACACGCCCGCCGTCACCCGCGTGATTGGCCTTTGCCTGCTGACCGACGAGATTCGCCCTGCGGCGCAGGAGACGCTGCATTACTTCCATACGCAGGGCGTTGCGCTGAAAATTATCAGCGGCGACGACGAAAAGACGGTCGCGGCGATTGCCCGCAAGGTCGGCTTGTCGGGCGGCGCGGTGGATGCCTCTACCTTATCGGACGACGAACTTCCCGATGCCTGCGAGCGCTACGCCGTCTTCGGGCGCGTGACCCCGACGCGGAAAAAGGCGCTGGTCGAGGCGCTCAAGGCGAAAGGGCATCACGTTGCCATGACCGGCGACGGCGTGAACGACATTCCCGCACTCAAGGCGGCGGACTGCTCCATTGCCATGGCGGGCGGCGCGGATGCCACAAAACAGGCAGCGCAGCTGACTCTCCTGGACGCGAATTTCGCGAACATGCCGCTGATTGTCGCGGAGGGGCGGCGTGTCGTGGGCAACATCACGCGCGCGGCGTCGCTCTTCCTCGTCAAAACGCTGTATTCCTTCGCCTTGGCGCTGCTGACGCTGCTGTTCCCGGTCGAATACCCCTTCCAGCCGATTCAGCTGACGCTCATTTCCTCGCTGACAATTGGTCTTCCGGCGTTCCTGCTAACGCTCGAACCGAATCAGGACCGCATACAGGGCAGTTTTCTGCGCACGGTGCTGACGAGGGCGATTCCCGGCGCGGCGGCAGTGTGCGTCTGCGCCATGGCGGCAATGGCGGGCGTGAATTTCGGCTGGGATATGGCGGACTGCAAGACGCTGGCGGCGCTGTGCGCGGGCGCGGTCGGGCTGATGATGCTCTATTCCGTCTCCGTCCCGCTGACGAAGCTGCGCGCGGCGGTGTGCACCGTCATGACCGCCGGATTCGTGCTGGCGGTGTGCTATTTCAAGCAGATTTTCTATTTTGAGCACCTGACGCTGGCGCAGTACGGCGCGCTGGCAGGGCTGATTGTCCTTGCCGCGCTGGTGATGGCGGCGGTTTCGTGGGCGGCGAAGCGACTGCCGGGGAAAAAAGGATAATAGCAAGAAGGACGAGGCGGAAATGCTTCGTCCTTCTTTGTGTTATACTATTTCCAGATAAGAATGCGCCAAGATGCGCCGCGAATTTTTCATTCTGGCTAACGTGAATGAAACGCAGCGTAGCAGCGCTACGCTAAGTGGAATGAGCGGACGCCAGAAGGGAAAAGGCGCAAGCAGATGGCGCAGGTGAATCTGGAAATAGTATTACTCTGCGATTGTCACGGGAATCCACCCGCCGCCTACGCCCGCAAGGGTCAGCGACAATTCCCGCGTGTTTCCCATCGGGAAAATGCCGATTTCCAGCTGCCGGGTGTCACCCGCGTCGTATGTCATCGTCAGCGTTTTGCCGCTTTGCTGCCAATGGAACGGCTGTGCATCCGAAAGCCGCTCACGCGGGAGGAGGATGTTCTCCATCCCGTTGTCCAGCCCGTCGCTGTCCAGCGCATAGCCGATACCCGTGCCATCCGCCGCGAACACCAGCACGTTTGGCGCAAGATCGCCGCCATCATAGCCGTCGTAAATCATCCATGCGCCGACCAGACTTCGCGTCTGCTTGTTCTGCATGAGCGTACCCATGCAGGCAGCAGCCACCATCAGCGCCACTGCGACGCTAATCAGCAGTTTTCCGTGTTTCTGCACAAATGACTTCATGCGCATCCTCTCCTATATTATATTATTTTGATTGGGCGGCGCCGCTTTTTCTGTATGCGGAGGGCGACATGCCCTCATACTGCTGGAAAACCCGGTTGAAGGTCGCAATGCTGCCAAAACCCGACTGCCCCGCAATGGACGTAATCGAATCATCCGTCCGTTCCAGAAGCTGCTTGCAGAGCGTCAGCCGCTGGCGGGTCAGGAATTCGTGGAACGATATGCCCAAGCAGTCGTAGAAAAGGCGCTCGAAGTGGTAACGGCTGTACCCGCTCTTGTCCGCCATGTTCTGCGGGGTCAAATCCTCTGCGCAGTGCGCCATCACATAGTCGCGAATGTCAACAAAGAGCATCTGCGTCTGCTCCTTGTGGCGGACACGGCGGTTCAGTTCTGTGCCGTGTTCCTGCGCGTGGCGGCGGAGCAGGTCAATGAGCATCCGGCTCAATTCCATCCGCGCGACCGTTAATCCAAAGCGATCCCGCGCCACCCCAGCCTCAGCCGCAGCGGTCTTTACGCGCTGCTCAATTTCGGGCGCGCTGCCCTTGCGAATCACCACGCACGGCTGGAGGGCTTCTTCTGCCGCCAGCAGACCGTCGATAATGAACAAGCGCTCGCGGTCAAGGAGGAAGTAATAGCGTTGGCCGGTCGGGGGTGTGTGGATTTCGTGGACGACGCCGGAGGGGATGACCATGATATCGCCCGGATGAAGAAGATGACGCTCGTTTTCGACGATGACAGTGAGGTCCTCGGCGATAACCATGATGACCTCATAGGTCATATGCCAATGCGGGAGGTAATCGCAGGTTTGGGTGTTATCGTAGAAACGGATGCCCTGACTGCGGTCTTCGCCGAATTCTTCCTTTTGGCGCATGTACCACATGTTGCTCTTCACGGCGTTACGTCCTCCTTTCCGGCTTTTTGCTCGCCCCTTGACTTCTTCGGCGCGGGCGCGCCTTCAAGGTGCTGTTTTCTTCATCATAGCCGTTTCGGGCGGAAATGTCAATCACAGCAGGCGCGAAATTCCGATTTGAGATGCGGAATTCATCAGTTTGGTTGAATTGTATAGAAAATTACAATCTATACTCGTTTCATCGGTACAAAAATCGCTAAAAATGAGAGATATTTCGCTAAAAATGATTAGCGTCAAATGTGTAATCAGGCGATAATAAAGCCAGATGAACGATGTTCGTCGTTGCGCAATTCAAAAGGGAAGGAAGGGATCCTTTTGCAATCTACCAAGGCGATTGTCCGCCGGGATTTGACCGGACGTTCCACCATGCGGTGGGGAACGTACTTGAAGCGATACGGCACGCTATATCTGCTGCTGCTCGTGCCGCTGGCGTTCTTCATCATCTTCCGCTACGTTCCCATGTCCTACATTCTGCTGGCGTTCAAGAAGAACAACATTCTGAAAGCGCCGTGGCTGCTGGATTGGGCGAAAAACGGCGGCTGGGAATGGTTCATCAAGGCATTCAACGATAAGAACTTTATCGATGCGCTGAAGAACACCATCATCCTGAACCTGCTTGACCTCGTTATCGGCACGCCGATGCCCATCTTGATGGCGCTGCTGCTCAACGAGCTGGCATTCCCGAAGTTCAAGCGCGTCGCACAGACCGTGCTGTACCTGCCGCACTTCCTGAGCTGGGTTATCATCTCCAGTCTGTCGCTGCGGCTGCTGGCAACCAACGATGGTCTGGTTAACCAGATATTCGGCACCAATATCGCTTTCTTAGGCACGGAGAACAACTGGCGCGCAACCTACATCGTGCTGGGCATCTGGAAGGAATGCGGCTGGAACACCATTATCTACCTCGCCGCGCTGACCGGCATCAGCCCGGAGCTGTACGAAGCGGCGGAAGTGGACGGTGCGAGCCGCCTGCGCAAAATCTGGCACATCACCCTGCCGGGCATCCGCTCCACCATCATCATCCTGCTGATTATGAACCTCGGCCGCATCCTCGGCAGCGAGTTCGACCGTCCGTTCACCCTGAGCAACCCGCTGGTTGAGGGCGCAAGCAAGACGATTTCCATCTTCGTCTACGAGCGCGGCATCAAGGGCAACCAGTTCGCCCTGTCCACAGCGGTCGGTCTGTTCCAGTCCGTCGTCTGCGTCATCTTCCTGCTTGCCTCGAACACGCTGGCGAAGAAGTTCGACGAGCCGGGCATCATGTAAGGAGGCTGCGATATGGCGACGACAACTACCTTCAACGGCAAAAAAGTCCATCAGGGCATGATCAAATCCCAAAAGACCCGCGTGGGCGACTTCATCATTGCCTTCATCATCTTTCTGACGATGATGATTTGCCTGCTGCCGATGGTCAACGTGCTGGCAAGCTCCCTGTCCTCCAGCGAACACCTGATTCGCAACGACGTGTTCCTCTGGCCCAAGGGCTGGAATTTTGAGGCGTACAAGACCATTCTGAGCGACAGCAAGTACACATGGTCTCTGGCGTGGACGGGCATCCTGACCGTCGTCTGCACGGTGCTGAGCCTTGTGCTGACCGTCTGCACCGCCTTCCCGCTGATTTACAAAAATCTGCGCGGCGGCAAGGTCATCAACTTCATCATCCTGTTCACGATGTACTTCAGTGCCGGCACGATTCCGGGCTACATCCTGCTGAACAACCTCAAGATGCTCAACACCCCGTGGGCGCTGATTCTGCCGAACTGCATCAGCGTGTTCAACGTCATCGTGCTGCGCTCGTTCTTCTACAGCGTGCCGGACAGCCTTCGCGAGGCGGCGGAGATTGACGGTGCAGGCCCAATCCGCACGCTGGTGACGGTGTATCTGCCGCTGTCTCTGCCCTCTCTGGCGACGCTGGCGCTGTTCTACGCCGTCGGCCGCTGGAACGGCTTCTCCGATGCGCTGATGTACCTGAAATCCAGCAAGGCGGAAAAGTACTGGCCGATTCAGCTGCTGCTGTACAACATCATCAAAAACTCCACGCAAAGCAGCGAAATCGCCACGCAGGAAGGTTTCTTCAGCGCCGGCGTTTCCAAGACGATTCAGATGGCGTCCGTCATGTTTGCAACCGTGCCGATTCTGCTGGTCTACCCGTGGCTGCAGCGCTATTTCGTCACCGGCGTCACAATTGGCGCAGTCAAGGGCTGATGAACCTATACTATTTCCAAATGAGAATGCACCAAGATGCGAAGCGAATTTTTCTTTCTGGCTAACGGGAGTGGAACGCAGCGTAGCAGCGCTACGCTAAGTGGAACGACCGGACGCCAGAAGGGAAAAGGCGCGAGCAGATAATGCAGGGAATAGTATTACAACACCGTATTTCAGGGACGTGTGAGCCCTGCAAATAAAAAGGAGGAAATACCCCTATGAAACGCATCGTGTCTCTGGTTCTTGCGCTCGCGATGGTGCTGTCTCTGTGCATCTTCACGACCGCATCCGCGGACGACGGCTTTGTGGACGGCAAATTCACCAAAACCCGCCACATCACCGTTGAAGTCTACAACCGTTACAACGACGGCGGCTCCGACCCGACCAGCAGCGTGTACGCGCAGTACATCAAGCAGGGGATGCTTGACAAGTACAACGTGGACGTTGAACTGGTGTCTGTCGGCCGCTGGACGGAAGTTGACGACCTGAACAACCTGCTCGCCACCGGCGACGCGCCCGACGTGTGCGTCACCTACTCCTACCCGACGATCCAGACCTTCGCGGGCATGGGCGGCATCATCGACCTGAATCCGCTGCTGACCGAATACAAGGATCTGCTGCCGGATCTGTGGGCGCTGCTGGGCGACTACAACATCTACTACGATCAGGATCCGGAAACCGGCTCTGTGTGGGCGATTGAAGCGGTGCTGGCGGAATCCGCGCGCATCGACACCTTCATCCGCAAGGACTGGCTGGACAAGCTGGGTCTGAAAATCCCCACGACCGAGGAAGAGTTCCACAACTGCCTGATCGCTTTCCGCGACAACGCTGAGCTGCTGCTGGGCGCCGACGCTGCGAAGATGGTTCCCTTCTCCATCAGCACCGACATCGGCTGGCGCGCTGACCTGCTGAATGTCTCCAAGGTGCCGGAGGACGTGTCCGACGAAACGCTGTATGTCTACGGCTACGACGACCGTCACCTGCTCTACCCGAACTACAAGGAAGGCATCCGCGTGCTGAACCAGTGGTACAACGAAGGTCTGATTTGGAAGGACTTCGCGCTGTACACGGACGCAACCGTTGAGGACGACATGATGAAGTCCGGCTTCGTCGGCGCTTTCATTCACAACTGGGATTACCCCTACCGCAATGGCGAGGACTCTATTCAGGCGAGCCTGACCCGCGCTTACGGCCCAGACGCTGGCTTCATCGCTGTGGACTGCTTCCAGAACGACGCTGGCATCACCCGCAAGTATCTGGCTGACCGCATTGACCGCAAGGTGTTCTTCCCTGCGACCAACGACGAACCGCTGGCTTCCCTGCTGTACCTGAACTTCATCTCCTCCGAAGAAACCATCAAGTTCCTGCAGACCGGCAAGGAAGGTGTCACCTACAACGTGACCGAAGGCGGCGCGTACGAGATGATCAACGCCACCGGCGAATGGATCAAGAACTCCGGCATGAACATCGACCACACCATCACCGTCAACGGTCTGTACCTGGGCGACGCCACTGCGGCAACCACCGCGCTGAACTTCCCCGGCGTGGATCCCGAAATCATCATTATCGCGAACACCTACGGCAAGCTGAACGGCCGCATTGTGAAGAAGTTCTCCTGCGGCGCAATCTCCGCGGAAGAAGACGTTGGCACTTCCCTGACCTCCAAGCGCGACGCTATGCTGACGCAGGCGGTTGTCGCGCCCGTTGACCAGTTCGACTCCGTGTACGACAAGGGCATGGCGGACTACCTCGCTTCCGGCGGTCAGAACATCATCGACGAACGCCGCGAAAAGCTGGAAGCCATCTACGGTGTCCATGTGGACTAATGCCTGACGCGCGTTTGCGCTGACAGCACAAAAACGCACCCCGCAAGGATTGAACTTGCGGGGTGTTTTCATGTGGCTTTTTACGGATTCTGATGGATGCTGTTCTCCGCTGCTTTGCTGCCTTGTCGCAAGGGAATTCGCCTCTGCGGAGGCGACAAAGGGGCATGAAAACAGACGGATGTCTGCGGTCGCCCTCTTGATTCCTTCACCCGCACGCCCATGTTTCTCGTTTTTTATCGCAGTTCTTCCCGCATCCGCCCCGGCGTGGTATGAAACCGCTCCGCAAACATATGCCGGAACAGCTTGTAGTTCGTGAAGCCGTGCTTCTCCAAAATCTCATGCAGCGCCACGTCCGTCGTCACTAAATCCTCATACACCTTCGACAGCCGATACTCGTTCAGGTAATTCAGGTACGTCACGCCTGTGTTCTCCTTGAAGAAGCGGCAGAACGAATTCGGGTGCATGTGCAGCGTTGCCGCCGCATCACTCAGGGCGATATTCTCCCGATAATGCGCCTCGGTGTACGCAATCACCGCTGACAGCCGCTGACGGTTCTTCTCGCGCCGGAAGATGCTGCCTTCCGTCACCGGGCACGAAAACTCCTCGTAGACCAGATAAGTGATTTCCAGCAGCAGACTCGCCATGCGAATGTCCCTAAAGGGCGAATTGCTGCTGGCTGTATGCTGCATTTGCAGCAGCTTCTGTTTCACGCGCTCAATGGCCGCCGTCATCGTCGGATTCGTCGTCTCCACATCCCAAATGAACTGGCGCGAACGCGTTTCCGGCACGAAGTCCCCCAATTCCTCGGTCGGGATTTGCAGCAGGAGGGCAGTATTGCCGGACAGGCTGATGGTGGCGTGGAGAACGTAAGGGCTGATGCAGATGCACTGCCCAGCGTGAAGCTGCCAGCGGCGCTGCTCGGTCTCGACGGTCAGCTCGCCGCTGAGGATATAAATCAGTTCCAGCGCGTCATGCCAGTGCATAGGGACGTAGCTGCGCGCGACTTCTGCGTACTCGTAGTGCGCGTGACCGGCAATGTTCAGCTGGAGGTTTTCATAGGGGTGATGACGCTGGTCATCCATGCAGGGGGCTTCCTTTCTGGCGAAATGCCGCTTTTCATCTGCTTGATTTCGGATTTTGACGCAAAATCCGCCTTACCGCCATTGTAGCATAAGGCGAAACAGGATGCAAGAGGGGGAAAATCGGCGGATGCGCTGGGAAAACAGGGAAAAAACAATTTTCAGGTGAATTTGGGGTTGACAAATGCATAGCAACATGGTATGATTCTTTCATCCGCAGAGGAAAGGAGTTACGCGCTATGAAGTTCGCCGCTACGATGATGAACATGATGATGCCCATGTGCATGTGCAACATGAGCATGTTTCGTCGTGCCGCGAATTCGATGCGCCATTCCGCCTGACGGATGGCTGGAGGATGAAAGCAATTCCTCCGGCAGAACCTACCGCAATTGTTGGGGAGGCTGCATCGAAGAGATGCCGGCGTCCCCTGTTTTTTTGCCCGGACGATTTCGGGAAAGGAAAGGCAAACGTCATGAGCAACGAAGCACCCCAGCAGACGCTTAAGCAGCCGGTTCAGCCCCCCATGCAGATTGAGCTGCAGAACGTCAAGAAGGTCTACCCCGTAACCGGCGGCGAGGTCGTCGCGCTGGACAACATCAGCCTGAAGATTCGCAAAGGCGATATTTTCGGCATCATCGGTCTCTCTGGCGCAGGCAAGAGCACCCTCATCCGCTGCATCAACCGTCTCGACACGCCCACAGAGGGCAAAATCCTCATTGACGGGCAGAACGTGCCGGACATGAACAAGCAGCAGCTTCGCCAGATGCGCCGCAAGGTTAGCATGATTTTCCAGCAGTTCAACCTGCTCATGCAGCAGACGGTCGCGAAGAACATCGCGTACCCGATGGAGTGCATCGGCGTGCCGCGCGCGAAAATCAACGCCCGTGTGAAGGAGCTGCTGGAAGTTGTCGGGCTGGAAAGCAAGGCGAAAGCATACCCCGCGCAGCTGTCCGGCGGTCAGCGCCAGCGCGTCGCCATCGCCCGCGCCCTCGCCAGCGACCCCGAAGTGCTGCTCTGCGACGAAGCAACCAGCGCCCTTGACCCCATGACGACGCAAGCCATCCTCCGCCTGCTGCAAAAAATCAACCGGGAGATGGGCATCACCATCGTCGTTATCACCCACGAAATGGCGGTCATCCGCCAAATCTGCACCCACGTCGCGATTCTCGACGGCGGTGTGATTGCCGAAGAGGGCAGCGTCGACGATGTGTTCACCCACACCCGCAGCGAAGCAGGCAAGCGGCTGTTCGGCATCGTCGCGAGCGAAAATCACGAGCAAGTGCAGGAGAAACCTGCCATCCGCATCGTCTTCAACGGCGAAACAATCGCTGAGCCGATTGTCGCTGACCTCATCCTGCACCTCGGCGTGCCGCTGAGCATCCGCAGCGCGGACGTGCACACACTCAACGGCGCACAGTACGGGCAGCTGCTCATCAGCCGCCCCGACGACCCGATGGTCTGCCACCGGGCGATTGAATATCTGAAGGAACGCGGCTTGACGGTCGAGGAGGTGCGCGCATGAGCATGACGTGGGAACGGCTGGGTTCCATGCTGCTGGAGGAAACAGGCAATACCCTCCTGATGACCCTGCCCGCAACATTCTTTGCCTACCTGATTGGTCTGCCGCTGGGCGTCCTGCTGGTCATCACCCGCAAGGACGGCATTCTCCCGAAGCCGACGCTGAACCGCATTATCGGCGTGATTGTCAACCTGCTCCGCTCCGTGCCCTTCATCATCCTGATGGTGATGCTCTTCCCCGCAACGCGCGCGATTCTCGGCCGCGGCACAGGCACGGTGTCCATCATCATCCCGCTGACGGTCAGCGCGTTCCCGTATGTGGCGCGCATGGTTGAAGGCAGCCTGCTGGAAGTGGACAACGGCGTGGTGGAAGCTGCACAGGCGATGGGTTCGACAACCTTCCAAATTGTGCGGAAGGTGCTGATTCCCGAAGCCATGCCGTCGCTGGTCAACGGCTTCGCGATTTGCATCACCACAATTCTGGGCTACACCGCGATGGCGGGCACGGCGGGCGGCGACGGCTTGGGCAAGGTCGCGATTACCTACGGCCTGAACAAGCGGCAGTACGACGTGATGTACGCGGCAAGCATCGTGCTGGTGCTGCTGGTGCAGTTCTTCCAGATGGGCGGCACTTGGCTCAGCCACGCGATTGACCACCGCCGCCGGAAATAAGGATAAGCACGCGGACACTGCATGGGCGTGTCACCAACTCCATCGCGAAAAGGGTGTCGAGAGGGTCGAAGACCCTTGCGTCTCCCCATCAATCGTTTCATTCACCCGTATGGTGTTTGAATAAATAGGTTTCCCGAAAATGAAAGGAGTGCTTACAATGAAGAAGCTCTTTGCTCTGGCTCTGGCGCTGGTTCTGGCGCTGTCTCTGACGGTTGCGTCTGCGGACGAACTGAAGGTCATCCGCGTTGGCGCGACGGCTGCCCCGCACGCGGAGATTCTCGAATCCGAAGCGGTGACGGCAAAGCTGGCGGAACTGGGCTACAAGCTCGAAGTCGTTGTGTACGAAGGCTATGTGCTGGAGAATCCTGCGGTTGCTGACGGCACGGACGATGCGAACTATTTCCAGCACAAGCCCTACCTCGACTCCTACAACGAAACCGCTTCCGAGAGCGAACAGCTTGTGTCCGCGTTCACCGTGCATTACGAGCCCTTCGCCATCTACTCCAAGAAAGTGACCAGCCTTGCTGACCTGCAGGACGGCGCGCACATCGGCCTGCCGAACGACCCCTCCAACGAGACCCGTGCTCTGCTGCTGCTGGAGGCTGCTGGCCTGATCACCGTGCCGGAAGGAACGACCGCTGCGTCTGCCCTGACCAAGTACGACATCACCGCCGAGATGAACCCCCACGGCTATGTGTTTGACGAAGTGGCGGCTGAACTGCTTGCCCCCACCCTCGAAGACTACGACATTGCCGTCATCAACGGCAACTACGCGCTGGACGCTGGCCTGAAGCCCACTACGAACGGCCTGTTCGTCGAAGCGGCTGACTCTGAGTTCGCTACCCTGTACGCCAACATCGTCGCGGTTCGTCCCGCTGACCTTGATTCCGACTGGCTGAAGGCGCTGCACACCGCGCTGACCTCCAAGGAAGCCTACGACTACATGATCACCACCTACGAAGGCGGCGTCATTCCGACCTTCACTGTGGAAGACGCGGAATAATCCCGTTTTTCTGCAAGACCGTCTGCAAGTGCGCAGGCGGTCTTTTTTTCGTCAGCGGAAGTGGGAGTAGCGGAATTCGCATGAGCGATTTTCCCCGAAGCAAAAAGACCAGCACCGAGAGAAACAGCTTCTCCCGATGCTGGTCGGTTGGATTTGCTTACGGGTACTCCGGCTTGGTTGCACTTTCCCTTCCCCTTGGGTTAAGCGGCTTTATCCCCTTCCAGTGTCTTTAGGGATTTCCTACTCTGAAAAAACAAGCAGGTCAGCACCCCCATCAGCGCCAGCGCCGCATAAAAGCACGCCGCGCCGCTGCCTTCATCCCGTCCGAACAGCATTTCCAGCCACGGCAGCGGATTCCGCATCATCGGCCGAAACACCGCATCCACCAGCGCCCCGCCCAGCGTATACCCGACCGGAATCGTGAAGAATTGCAGCGCATTCCGCACCGCATACACTCTGCCCTGCATGGCTTCCGGGATATTCAGCCGCATCAGCGCATCAAGATTCGCGCTCATGACGGGAATCAGCAGCCATCCCAGCGCAGCGCCCACGCACCACGTCGGCAGATTCCGCCCGAAGGCAAGCAGGAAGTTCTCCGTGCCCATCGAGACGAGCAGACAGCCGCACACCACCCGCACGCGGCTTTTCGGCGCGGGGAGCAGGACGGCGAGCAGGCTGCCGATCAGCGTCGCCAGCGCGGTCACGGTGGAGAAGATGCCCATGGCGGCTTCCCCGCCCCAGCTCCGCGAGAGCAGCAGCGACGGCAGCGCAGCTTCGTACATGGACGAGACGAGGTTAATCGCCGCGAGGTACAGCACGAGCGTCAGCAGCCCGGGCGCTTGGCGGAAGAACCGCAGCCCCTGCCGGGTCGAATCAAGGAAGGACTCGTGCTGATTGCCAGTTTGCCGCTTCGGAATACGGATGAAGCACAGCAGCGCCGTGAACGCGACGGCGAATGTCGCCAAATCTGCGAACATGACCGCGCGCAGACCGCCGAGCATCATCAGCGCCATTGCGAGCACAGGTGTCAGCAGTCCGGACAGGCTGGAGGAGAGATACCGCAGTCCACCGACCCGCTGGTACTGCGATTTCGGCAGCAGCGCGGTCGTTGCGGCTTCGCTGGCGGGCTGCTGGAGCGTGTTCATCAAGCCGTTCAGCGCGTTAAGAAGATACAAGTGCGTGATTTGCAGCCGCTCCGTTTGCAGCAGGACGAGCGCCGCGACGGTTGTGCACGCGGCAAGCGCATCGCTGACGAGCATCGTCCGGCGCGTATCGAGGCGGTCAACCAGCGCGCCGCAGAACAGGCTGAATACAACATACGGCGCGTAGCTGCTGACCGTCAGCAGCGCGGTGGACAGCGCCGACCTGCTCTGCTGATACGCCCAGATAACAAGCGCGTAGCTGGTCATGGCGCTGCCGAGCGACGAAAGCGCCTGCGTCGTGAACAGCAAAAGGAATGTGCGCAATTCGCGCAGAGACTCAAAAAGCGAATGCAGTTTCATATGGCTTTGCTCCTTCATGCAGATAATCCGCATGGATGGAATGCCATTTTTAGATGAAAATGCCCCAAGATGCGCCGCGAATTTTTCATTCAGGCTAACGCGAATGAAACGCAGCGTAGTAGCGCTACGCTAAGTGGAATGAGCGGACGCATGAATGGAAAAGGCGCAAGCAGATGGGGCAGGTGAATCTAATACTATTTCCAGATAAGAATGCGCCAAGATGCGCCGCGAATTTTTCATTCTGGCTAACGTGAATGAAACGCAGCGTAGCAGCGCTACGCTAAGTGGAATGAACGGACGCCCGAAGGGAAAAGGCGCAAGCAGATGGCGCAGGTGAATCTGGAAATAGTATAAAAATGGCATACTGCGCAAAGCCGCAGGACGCTCCATGCAACGCCCTTACGACGCGCATGGAGCCAATGCAGTCATCAAAATCACGGTTCTCACCCCGCTTTTATGCGTTCAGTGTGTAGATACGGCTGATTTCGCCGTCAATGTCACTCCGGCTGTCCAGATAGGTGCAGCCGTATTTTTCGTACACATTCGCGTGGTCGGTCGCGATATAGACGCGGTTTTCCCCATTCTGCCGGGCGATTTCCGCCAGTTCGTGCAGCAGCTTTCCGGCAATTCGCTGATGACGGTACGCGGGGAAGGTGTACACGAAGCCGCACCACGGGCGGAGTTCCGGTGCATCCACGCAGTCGCGGTCGGTCAGCGTCGCAAAGGCGGCGATTTGGTCGCCCGCCATCAGAAAGTAGCAGTCGCCCGCACCGAGGGTGTGATGGAACTGTTCCTTTTCGAGCAGCTCCGTCAGGAACTTCGCCGCGCCCCACTCGCAGGCGCGAAGCTGTGCGAGGAGTTGGGGCTGGTTAGGCGAAGTGAAGTAGGATGTCAGGTACATGGTGGATTTTCCTCCGATGGGTCAGCAGGGATTGAACAGCTCCGGATACACAACGGCTTTCCGGCTATCGGGTCGCGCCCATTTGGCGCGACAAGATGCGAGTAGTGGATAGAGCAGCTTGGGGGCGCTCCTGCGGGAGCGCGAAGTTACAACTGCTACGCTGAAAGCGCTTCGCTGTTCAGCGTTCGTGGATTGGAGTTGGTCGCTTTTCCTCTACCGGTCACACGTCCAGAAGTTGGGGCGTTGCCCCAAACCCCACCAGAGGCGCCGCCTCTGGACTCCGCAAGGGGCATTGCCCCTTGACCCTTTTTTCGTCTGCCCGGCTTGGTCGCTTTTCCCCTACTCCGCTTTTATGCGGCTTTAGGCGCGCGCCATCGCCCCATCCAAAATCTCCAGCCCCTGTTCCTCCTGGAACTGATTCGTATACAGCTGATAATAATACCCCTGTTTCGCAATCAGCTGCTGATGCGTCCCATCTTCCGTAATCTTGCCATTCTGAATCACCAGAATCCGATCCGCCGAGCGAATCGTAGAGAGTCGATGCGCAATGATGAAGCTCGTCCGCCCCGCCAGCACTTTCTGAATCGCGTGCTGAATCAGCTGTTCCGTCTCCGTATCAACCGAGGACGTGGCTTCGTCCAGCACGAAAATAGACGGATTCGTCAGAATCGCGCGGGCGAAGGAAATCAGCTGCTTCTGCCCGGTGGAGAGGCGGTTGCCGCCCTCGCCAACGTCCGCCTGATAGCCATCCTTCATGTTGCGGATGAAGGGTTCCGCGCCGACCATGCGGGCGGCTTCCGCCACTTCCTCGTCGGTGGCATCGGGGCGGCCGTAGCGGATGTTATCCGCGACCGTACCGGAGAAAAGGTGCGGCGACTGCAGGACGTAGCCGAGGTTGGACTGAAGCCACAGCTGACTGCGCGTGCGATAATCCGCGCCGTCGATGAGGATTTTGCCCTCCGTCGGCTCATAGAAGCGGCAGACGAGGTTGACGATGGTGGACTTGCCGCTGCCGGTTTCGCCGACAAGGGCAATGGTCTGCCCGTGCTGGATGTGCAGGTTGAAGTGTTCCAGCACCTTTTCGCCCTCTTTGTAGCGGAAGGTGACGTCCTCGAAGTCAATGTCGCCGATGAGCTTGGGCCAGTTTTCGGTCTTGGGGTGGAAATTGTCGCCGTATTGCGCCACCACTTCGGGAGAATCCACAATATCGGGTTCCGTTTCCAGCAGGCTGATGACGCGCTCCGCCGCCGCCTGTGCGGATTGCAGTTCCGCGAAGATGCGGGCAATATCGCGCACGGGCTGGAAGAAGCTAACGGTGTAGTTGATGAACATGGTCAGCGTGCCGACGGTCATGGCGACGCCGAAAACGTGCGTACCGCCGATGACGCTGTTGCCGCCCTGCCAGAGCGCATACGCCGTCGCCAAAGACCCCAGCGACACGACGATGGGCAGGAAGAGGTTCGACAGCGTCGCCGCGCGGATGGACGCGGAACGCATGGAGGCGGAAACCGTCTCGAATTCCTGGATGTTCAGTTCTTCGCGCACAAGGGTTTTCGTCGTCTTTGCGCCGTTGATGCCCTCATTGAAGCCCGCGGTAATCTGGCTGTTGTTCTTGCGCACCTGACGATACGCCGCGAGAATCGCCTTCTGGAACTTCCAGCTGATGACGGCCAGCGGCGGCAGCACCAGCATGACAATCAGCCCCAGCCGCCAGTTGATGGTCAGCATCCGCACGGCGCAGGCAACCAGATACACCGCGCCCCAGCACAAGTCCACCAGCGACCAGCCGATGGTGTCCGCGAGGCGCTGCGTGTCGTTGGTCAGGCGGGACATGAGGTAACCCACGGGCATCCGGTCGTAATAGGAGAAGGGCAGTTCCTGCAGTTTCTGGAAACCGAGCTTGCGAATCAGGTAGCACGTTCCGGTTTCGACAATGCCGCACTGCCGCAGAAAGCCGAAAATCGTCGCCACTTGCACTGCCGTCAGCAGCGCATACGCCACGACAAACCCAACCAGCCCAGCCGTGCTGTGGTTGGCAATGAACACGTCAATCGCGTAGGCATTCATGTTCGGCATAATCACGTCGATGATTGCAGAAACCGCCATGAAAAGCACAACCGCAATCAGGTTCTTGTGGTACGGCTTTGCAACCTTGATGAGCTTGCGCCAGAGGGAGAGATCAAATCGTTTGGTATAATCCTGTTCCTGAAAGGATTGCATATCAGTTCACCCCTTCCGCCGCCTTGGCCTGCGTCAGTTCTTCCTCCAAGGCGTTCTGGATGCTGTTGATGCGCTGGTACAGGCCCGGCTGGCTGCACAACTCAGCGTGCGTGCCCTGCTGCGTAATCTGCCCGTTTTCCAGCACGAGGATGAGGTCAGCCTGCGAGAGCGTCGTCACGCGGTGGCTGATGATGAGGGTGGTCACGTCCTTCTGCTCGTGTCGGAGGGCAGCGCGAATCTGCGCGTCCGTCTCGGTATCCACGGCGGAAAGGGAGTCGTCGAAGATGAGGATGTTGTTGTCCTTGAGCAGCGTGCGCGCAATGGCGATTCGCTGCTTCTGTCCGCCGGAGAGTGTCACGCCGCGTTCGCCCACGACCGTCTCCCAGCCCTTATCCGCCTTGGCGATGAAGCCGGATGCGCTGGCGATATCCGCCGCGTGCTCAATGCGTTCCGCTTCCTGCTCCGGCGCGGTGATGCCCACGTTCTCCCGGATGGACTTGGAGTACAGGAACGGCTCTTGCAGAATCAAGCCGACGTGTGCGCGCAGATATTTGCGGTCAATCTGCTGAATATCCACGCCGCCAATGGTGATTTTGCCGCTCGTGGGCGTATACAGCCGCTGCAGCAGGTACATCATGGTGGATTTGCCGCTGCCCGTGCCGCCCAGCACTGCCGCCGTCTTGCCCGCGGGGATGGTGAAGGACACGTCGCGCAGCACCGGCACGTTGTCATCCGGATAAGCGAAGGACACATGGTCAAACACAATGTCGCCGTGCAGGTCGGGCTTCAGGGCGTTCGGCTCATCCGGCTCGGCTTCCTCATGCAGAATCGCCTGCACGCGCTTCATCGAGACCATTGCTTTGCCCGCGTCGGACAGGGTGCGGCCCAGCTGGCGAATCGGGAAGAGCAGCATCCCCAGCGTGGAGGTGAAAACAATCAGCGTACCGACGGTAATCCAGCCGTTGCAGGCGTAGATGATGCAGACCACCAGCGTCAGCAGCGTCTGCGTCATGCTGATGGCATCGCCGCCGCCCCAGTAGATGGCAAGCAGTTCATTCAGGCGGAGGTTCTTCTTGCGCAAATCGTTGTTCACACGGTCGAACTTCTCCACCTCGCGCTCCTGCTGTCCGAAGGCGCGCACGACGCGGACGCCGGAAAGGTTCTCCTGCAAAACGGCGTTCAGCACACCGTCCGCTTCGTCCGCCACCTCAAAGGACTTATGTACCATTTTGAAGAACCACGTCGCGAAGCAGAACAAAGGCGGCACAAGAATCAGGCTGTAGAGCGTAATCGGCACGGAGCGCGGCAGCAGGATGCTCATGGCGATAACGACCATCAGCACCGTGTTGACGACTTCCATCACCTGAACCGCCAGAAAGCGGCGAATCGTATCCACGTCAGACGTGCAGCGCTGAATCAGCTCGCCCGCCTGCGCTTTAACGTGGTACGCAAACGGCAGGTGCTGCAAATGGCGGTAGAGGTCATTGCGCAGTTTTCGGGCGATATTTTCACTCGCAATCGCGGAGGAACGACCTTTTATGAACGTGAACACGCCGTTGACGACGTTCATCAGGATGAGCGCCAGCGCGGGAATCCACAGATTTTGGCGGAGGAAATCGCGTCCGCCGAGGTCGTTAATCGGGTTCATGAGGAAATCCGGCATTGTGAACGGCTCGCTGCCCAGTATGCTGTCCACGATTTCGGAGAGCAGCAGCGGCGTTAAAAAGCCGATGATGACCATCATGATGGTCGCAATGAGTGCCCAGAGGAAATGCGTCCAGTTCTGCCCGATGAGGGAGAGCATTGCGCCGAACGGGGTCTGTTTCTTCTTTGGTTTTGTTGTGGTGCGCTGCGTAGGAAATCACTCCTTTCAAGAGAGACAAAGTGGTTGATGACTCATAACTGCCCATTGTATGCTTTTTTCGAAAATGGTACGAAAAAAGCACCATCCGTCTGAATGCAAACGGCTGGTGCTGCACACAAAACGCATGGTAACAGGAAAAGAGCGTGGAATTTTCCTATTACGGGCGCATATGGGCAGAAAGAGCCGTCGCAGTCAGTCCATTGGCACGGGATACAAGGGTTAAAATCATCATGGTCATTGCGAGGGCCTCCTTTCTGCATAATTTTGATTTTGTTGTGCTTCTCGCAAGCACGCAAGAAACAGTGTAGTCGAAAGTCAAGGTTTTGTCAAGGGGCAAATGGCGGTTTTTTCAAATATTCATCCCATCTTGCGCAGGATTCCCGTTTTCCCAGTCCCAAACCGCCTTTTCAATCAAGTCGGCAGCATTGGCGCAGCCGTGTTCATTGCGCAGGGCCTCCCCGATGCACGCCGCGTTGCGCGTGTATTCCGGGTTGCTGATGAGTGCGCGCAGCCCCTCCGCCAGATTCTCTGCCGTCAGCTTATCGCGCGGAATCGCTTTCGGCCCGCACCCGGCAGCGTACACCCGCTCCGCCCAGAACGGCTGATCGCCCCCAAACGGCACGACGAGCGTCGGCAGTGCACGGCGCAGGCTGGTTGCGGTCGTCCCTGCGCCGCCGTGATGCACCGCCCCTGCCATATGCGGGAACAGCCAGTCATGCGGCACACTTTTCACATAGAAGATGTTCGCATCTTTTGTCTTTGCTTCCTGCTGACCCCAGCCCAGTGCCACCACCGCCCGCACGCCGGACAATTTCACCGCCTGCCGGATGATTTCCGCCAGTTCACCCATGTCGCCCGACACCATCGACCCAAAGCCGATGTACACCGGCTCGTCGCCCGCGCGCAGGAACTCCGCCAGCGCCGGGTCAGGCGTGTAGTCCACCGGGCGCTCATCCCACCAGAAACCGGACATGTGGATGTTGTCCGCCCAATCCTCCGGGCGCGGCACAAGCGTCGGGCTCATGGCGTAAATCACGGGCACTTGCTTGCCCTTCACGTCATAATCCGGTCTCAAGCGGACGCGGCGCTTTGCCATGTCGTTCTCCTTGCGCCAATCCGAGAGGTAGCGGTGCTCCAGCGCCGAAATCAGCAGATACCCGATGCGGTAGCTCAGCACATTCCACCACTTGCCGAGCTTGCGGAACGGCGCGGATGAAATTGGCATATCCTTGCACGGATCCATCGGGAAATACTGCGTCTGGATGCACGGAATATCGTACTTCTCCGCAATCGAATAGAACATCGTCCCGAAGAACGTGCAGACGATGGCTTCCGCGCCCTCCGCGCAGTGCAGCAAATCATCCAGCAGCATCGGCGCAATATCGCGGATGCCCTTCTCAAACTCCTTCAAGTACCGCACGCCCACCGCGTCCGGCTGGAGCAGCCGCCCCATCATATCCACCACATCGCCAGAAATGGGATAGAAGGACATTCCCGCTTCCTCAATCATGCCCTGAAACGGCGCAAACGCCGCAATCGTCACCTCATGCCCCCGCTCGTGAAGCTCCCGTCCCAGCAGCATATACGGCCGCACGTCACCCGTCGAGCCGAGCGTTATCATTGTGATTTTCATCATTACCTCCAATGATTTCGAGATAAGTTAAAGGTATACAAACTAAAAAACTAACAATAAAATTCAAGTATGTAGAAGAAACCAAAAGCGCCATCAAGCGCGCTTGCTTCCCGTCGCACACGGGTCATACCACCCCGCAGGAACTTTCACCCGGAAGCCCTCGAATGCGCTTTCCGCATCCGCCTTCACCACGCAGTGCGGCGTATACACATGCCGCATCCCATCCTGCATCCGTGCCATGCACCACTGCGCCAAGTCCACCGCCAGCGAATTCCCTTCCGCCAGCGGCACAAACGCATCCCGCCGCACCAAAAAGCACATTGGCGAAACCGCCGTGACATTGTAGCTGGTTCGGTTCATGCCGTGCCATCCGCCCGCTGAGACCGGCAAGCCGCGATTCCGCGACCACACTGTGCCGTCCGGCAGAATGTCGTATCCGGCATGAAGCACCCGATTGCGCGCATCCGCCACCAGCGGCATCACCGCGCACACATCCGGGCGCTGGGCGTACATCATCATCTCCCGCAAGCCGTCCGCATCAGGCGCTGCCGTGTCCCCCCACAGGAACAGCAGCATGTCTGCCGACGAATCCGCCGCCAAGCGGTTCACATCCGCAGCGGACGCATCCCGCGCAAGCCGCAATGCCGCGACGGTAAAATCCCCCACGTCATACCGCAGCCGCAGCACACCGTCCTCCACCCGGCACGTTCCCGGAAACCCGTTGCGTCGCATACTCTCTTCCACCGCCCGCGCCGCCGCGTCCAGGCAAACCGCCAATTTCGTGTGGCTCATCGACCCCCGCAGCGTCCGCCAGTGGTACAGCACGCGTGGAATGTGGATGACGCCGTCCGCCCGCTCGCACGCGCGGAGCATCAAATCGTGATCCTGCGACCCGTCGAACGCCGGTCGCAATCCGCCGATGGCATCCAGCAGCGTCCGCCGAATCACCGACAAATGGCAGATATAGTTGCCGGAACGCAGATTGTCCGGACAGAAATCCGGCTTGCGGTGCGCATCAACATGAATCGCGCCGTGGGCGGTCAGCTTATCCTCATCGGTGTAGAGCACGTCTGGATGGTGCGCGTCGATGCCTTCCGCAATCCGCCAGAGCGCATCCGGCGCAAGCACATCGTCGTGGTCGCACAGGGCGATATACTCCCCCGTCGCCATTTTAATCGCGCAGTTCGTGTTGCCGGATATGCCCGCGTTTTCCGCCCCAAACGCGATGTGGAATCGGCTGTCCCGCACGGCGATTGCTTCCAGCGCCTTTCGCGTCTCGGCGGACGTGCTGCCGCCGTCATACAGGCAGGCTTCCCACGCGCCGTGCGTCTGGGCAAGCAGCGAATCCGCCAGCGCGCGGAGGAATTTCGGGCGCGTGTTGAACACGGGGACGACGACGCTGATGCGCACATCCGGGAAGGGGTGCGCGCGCTGGGTCGCCAGTTCGCGCTTGGATGCTTTCTCCCGCCGGAATCGCCATTCGTCCCGCAGCAGCACCCGTGCCGCCAGCATTTCGCCCGCGCGGTGCAGCGTGTACCCCGCGCCATGCATCCGCACATACGCCCGAACCCGTTCCGCCCACTGCACATGCGTCCCTCCCGCCGACTTTCCTGCCCTCATCATACCATGCGCCGCGGGTTTTGTAAAGCGCCGGGCGATTTTCTGCCAATTCGGAACATTTTTCGCAAAACCGCTTGACAAACGCCCGAAAAAGTGCTAAACTAAATCTCGTTCCGGCAATCCCGGACAAACCGCATAGGGGCATGGTGTAATGGTAACACGTGGGTCTCCAAAACCTTTGTTGAGGGTTCGAGTCCTTCTGCCCCTGCCAGAAAGCATCTGATGATTCAGGTGCTTTTTTGTTGTGTGAAGCCCCGCTACCTTTTGGGTAGCGGGGCTTCGGTATCATTTGCCCAATATCTCCATTGAATACTTGAAACTTCTGTAACACTTCAGACACATATTTGTCCGCTGAATGCTTTTGCAGTTTTCGTATGCAGAGTTGCCATATTCACTTGCTCGATACGAATACGTTTTCCCACATACGCGGCAAGTTCTTGAATACACTTTATCCTCATTGGAATCATCACAACCCGTAGCAACAAACAGCAGCATAACCATGCTAAGAATCAAGCAGATAGTCCGCAGCAACGTTCCATTTGTCTGCTGTGCGCTTTTCGTTTTCATGTCCATTTCTACTCCTCCTGATGTTTTTTCAATTCTGTTAGCCTGCGAATCAGTTCCTCCAACACCTCCCTATTTCCGTCGTCCGCCACAATCTCTCGCAGCTTTTTGCCGCCGAAATCGTATTCTTCCATCCACGCATTGATTTCTGAACTTTCAATCAGATTCTCTGCAGACAGCCTTAATAGCCCCCGTTCCAGCGTCTCTTGGAACTTCGACTCAAATGCGTCTGCACTAAACGGACAATTATCCCCCCTTCTGAATGCAGTTTCCAATTTGATAGCGTAAACATGGCATGGGTACATAGGCTCCCTCCTTTCATTGATACTTCTATTTTACCCTCCCCTCAAAAAAAGTCAAGTGTTTTCTTGAAGAATTATATATTTCTGACATTTCTGACAAAAGCATGGCAAATTGTTGTGTATCTTCACAAGGACTTTCGTGTCGGCGTGTAACCACCTTTCAGAAAATCGGTTTTTTCTGAAATCAGCTGCCTCAACCCCCTCCAAATTTCAAATTCGCACAGAAAACGCGCCCGCCGACCTTCCGACGAGCGCGTTTATACTATTTGGGGCTCTACTCCCGAATTCAGTGCAGGACTTGCTAGAGACCCCAGTTATCACATTTTCACAAAGGAGGTGGTCAGCCGCCGAGTTGTGCGGTGTTGCTTTAAATTACTTCTTATTCTTCTGCTCCACCATCGCCTTGACCTTCAGCGGCAGACCGAGCAGGTTGATGAAGCCCGCGGAATCCTTGTGGCTGTACAGGTCGTGGCTGTCGCCGAAGGTGGCGATTTCCTCCATGTACAGGCTGTTCGGCGACTTCACACCCGCATTGATGCAGTTTCCCTTGTACAGCTTCAGCTTCACCGTGCCGTTGACCGCCTGCTGCGTGCTGTCCACAAACGCGGAGAGCGCCTCGCGCAGGGGCGTGTACCACATGCCGTCGTACACCAGCTCCGCGAACTTGCTCGCAACCAGCTCCTTGTAGTGGCTGGTGGCGCGGTCAAGCGTGATGGATTCGAGGATGCCGTGCGCGGCGTAGAGCATCGTTCCGCCCGGGGTTTCGTACACGCCGCGGGACTTCATGCCCACCAGACGGTTCTCCACCAAATCCGCACAGCCAACGCCGTTGCGGCCCGCGATTTCGTTCGCCTTCGTCAGCAAATCCACCGCGTCCAGCTTTTCGCCGTTGATGGCGACCGGCACGCCCTTCTCGAAGTCCACCGTGACGTATTCGGGCTGATCAGGCGCCTTTTCGGGCGTGACCATCGTCAGCAGCAGGTCTTCCGGCGGCTCGTTCCATGGATCTTCCAAATCCGCGCCCTCGTGGCTGATGTGCCAGATGTTGCGGTCCATCGAATACGGGCGATCCTTCTTGACCGGGACGGGGATGCCGCGCTTTTCGGCGTAGTCAATTTCCTCCTCGCGGGTCTTGATGTCCCAGATGCGCCACGGCGCGATAATCTGCATGTTCGGGTCAAACGCCTTGATGGTCAGCTCGAAGCGGACTTGGTCGTTGCCCTTGCCGGTGCAGCCGTGGCAGATGGCGGTGCAGTTCTCCTTGTGGGCGATTTCGACGAGGCGCTTGGCAATCAGCGGCCGTGCGAAGGACGTGCCCAGCAGGTACTTGCCCTCGTAGACCGCGCCCGCCTTGAGCGTCGGCCAAATGAAGTCCTCGACGAACTCCTTGCGCAGGTCTTCGATGTACAGCTTTTCCGCGCCGCACTTTTTCGCCTTCTCGTGGAGGGGCTCCAGCTCTTCGCCCTGCCCGACGTCGCCCGCAACGCAGACCACGTCGCAGTCATAATTTTCCTTCAGCCACGGCACGATAATCGAGGTATCCAGACCCCCGGAATAAGCCAGCAATACGCGCATCTTCGCCATAACAATCGACTCCTTTATCTTCATCCTGATTCTCATCATTTTTGTGTCCGTCTGCCGGACAAGATGGATTATACACCAAAATGAATAAAAATGCAATAGGTCTGCATAAATTTTCTCGGATTTTTTCGGGGGATGATGCCGTTCGGTTTCTCTGCAGGCCCCGTGCAGATTGCAACGTGTAATTTCCCGCCGCGCTCCTGCGACCTTTTCACTTTGCCTCCACACGCTCCGTGCAGATTGCAACGTTTTCTTTGCAGAAATTTTCTTTTCCAGCCACCTTTGCCTCCACACGCTCCGTGCAGATTGCAACCCAAGCAGATTAAGCAGTCGGGCGCTACCACCGCCCTTTGCCTCCACACGCTCCGTGCAGATTGCAACGCTGGATTACGCACGATGTCATCCCATCAATCCCTTTGCCTCCACACGCTCCGTGCAGATTGCAACTGGATGACCGGCAGGCGCGCATCCGCATCGACCGCTTTGCCTCCACACGCTCCGTGCAGATTGCAACAAACCAACGTTGATTTTTATCAAATCATTAATTTCTTTGCCTCCACACGCTCCGTGCAGATTGCAACGAGCCATCGCCGGAAGTCATCGACCAGCTTGAGCTTTGCCTCCACACGCTCCGTGCAGATTGCAACGCGGCGGCGGAAAAAGCAGGTGTGCCCATAGAGCTTTGCCTCCACACGCTCCGTGCAGATTGCAACCCCGCGTACTACGACACGCCGGAAAAGGTGGAGCTTTGCCTCCACACGCTCCGTGCAGATTGCAACGTCGCGCCCTGCCGCATTTTAGTGAATCTGAGGAGCTTTGCCTCCACACGCTCCGTGCAGATTGCAACAAAGGAAGTCAACATATATGGAGCAGTTTATCAACCTTTGCCTCCACACGCTCCGTGCAGATTGCAACCTGGGGGTGCTTCTGGCGCACGAAACGCAGGAGCTTTGCCTCCACACGCTCCGTGCAGATTGCAACTTGCGGCGGCGGCGGAAAAAGCAGGTGTGACAATACTTTGCCTCCACACGCTCCGTGCAGATTGCAACGGTAACGCTTCCACGCATCGGTCACAGCGCTGAAACTTTGCCTCCACACGCTCCGTGCAGATTGCAACGCTTACGCGCAGGAGCTTTTGCAGACAAACGGCCTTTGCCTCCACACGCTCCGTGCAGATTGCAACGATTTTCTCCCGGCGCAGCTCCTCCACCGAATCCTTTGCCTCCACACGCTCCGTGCAGATTGCAACGTTCCAGCGCGGTTTGACGCGCGGCATAAGGCACTTCCTTTGCCTCCACACGCTCCGTGCAGATTGCAACACGGCATTCCTGCCGCGTCCGCCGACTTGATATCTTTGCCTCCACACGCTCCGTGCAGATTGCAACCATACCTGCCAAAGCCGCCTGTGCGCCAAGGCTCCTTTGCCTCCACACGCTCCGTGCAGATTGCAACTGCAGAAATGCACAGAATGCAATATGCACTTTTTAGAACGTGTGTTGAGTCGGTAGATAGCTTTTCAGTATTGAACAAATCAATGCTGCGCTGACTATTTTCCCGAAACTCTTCTGCTGTCAAGGCAACCTTTGTTGCCATTAGCGACAGCCCCGGACGGACAATCGACCGGTTTTGCTGGTGCGAACCGCACCGGATTTTCATGTTAGCTGATGATTCGCCTGATGCCCATGCTGGCAATCGTTTTGGGCAGCGCGGAAAGGCGTTGAATCGTCTCCCGATGGTATTCCACAAATTTCGGATAGTCCCTTTGGAGTGCTTCACGATCAAAGACCCGATAAAGCTCGTTTCCGAATGCTTCCTGCAATTTCTTCCTATTATATTCCGGCAAACCTCGCTTGCAGTGCTGGAGCAGAAACGCCGAGTACAAATCGCGCTGAATTCGCTCGCCGTCCGGCATAATATTCCAGCGTTCTTTCAACTCCTTTGCCTTGCATTCATCTGTCTGATGATTATACTGGCTTGCTTTTACCGCCGTGTCTACCTTTTTGACACCTTCCAGATTCAGTGATTTACATTTCTGATCCAGCAGGGCAATCAGCATCGACGGTGCTTTATTCGCAATGGACTTCCCGAAGCGCTTTTTGCGTTTATAGCGCCCCGTCTTTTCGGAAATTTCTGTTTTCTTCGCTTTACGGGTTAATGCGCGGTAGTCCATATCTTCCACAAAGAAGCAATCACCCAGCGTCAGCAGGTAATTCGCCAGTTCGTTATGCTGACGTTTTCGGATGTTTGCCTGCCGATGCTGGAGCATCGCCAATTGGTGCTGAATCTTCCTGTATCGCTTGGACTTGTTCCGTGTCAGCTTCACGCCTTTCTTGATGGTTCCATCCGGCTTATAGTTTTCCGGATTTGTCGCCCGTCGGCTTCTGTCCAGCTTTCTTTGAAGCAGTAATTTCTCCTGCTCAATATTCTGAACACGGTCAGCCAATTCTATCAAATCTACTTTGCTATCTGCCGAATACGCCAGTGTTCGCGTGCCAATGTCGATGCCGACGGCACCATGTCCGATGGGATGCTTCGACGCACCGCTTATCGGGTCGCGCTTCACCGCCGGCTTTCCTTCCAAAACAAGCTGTGCATACCAATGCGGCTTTGTCTTGCCGTCTTGACGAAGGATGCGCACATATTTCACGCGCCTGCTGAGCATTTCCGTTTCATAATCGTTGTTGGAGGACAGTTTCAGCGGGAGTTTCAGCCCTTTCCATTCGACATAGCTGCCGCGAAAAATTATTTCGATGCCGCCGCTCTTTCCCGCCTGTGAATACCCTCGCAGTGAGGACAGTTCTCCCTTTTTCTTGAAGTGTACCATCTTTCCATCTTTTGAAAACAGCACTTTTTCAAACGCTGTCCAAACTTGTGATGCAATCCCATGAACCGCCACGCTTGAGCCAATGTTTTCCTTAAAATGCTGATAGTAATACTTCATATCCGACTTAAAGCCGTATTCGCTAAAACCACTTTTGGATAGCAGCTGCGTTCGCTTTTTCCAGAGTTCCTTTGCTTCTTCTTGTTTTGCCTCTTTTAGTTTTTGTTCAATTTCTCGATATTGCGGTGTTCTTTCAACCTGATGCAGCTTTTTCAGTTCCGCACGAACAACGGTATTATAGATTTGTCTACCAATCTCAAAGCGTTTTTCAAGGCGGTCAGACTGCCACTTTTCCAATTTTAGTGGTAACGTGAGGCAGCAAGTATCCGTGCTGCTCTTTTTCACGCGCTTCCCTCCCCTTCCTTTGCTTTTCCACCCCATTATACCGCATCTTCCGCACATTTTCAAGCAAGAACAGCAAATTCGACATTCATCCGCTGTTTTTTTACTGTACAGAGCTTTTTGTATTTGTCCTCTTCGCCCATCTATCCGCCATTCCATTCATCCCGTTCCGAAAACGTATTAAATTGTGAAAAAAATATCGTTAAAATCGTGTCAGCCACTTGACAAAGGCTTAACAATCTGCTACACTGTTCTCGTCACCCCGACAAACACCGACATCCCCCGTTCGCGGGCGCATCCCTGCAGGACGGATGAAGCATAAGGAGAGAGTATCATGGCGAAAGAGTATCCGATCGTCGATAACGTGGAGAGCTTCGAGGCGGCCCTCGCCCGCGTCCGCGCGGCACAGAAGGTCTATGCGACCTACACGCAGGAGCAGGTGGACAAGATTTTCAAGGCAGCTGCCCTCGCCGCGAACAACATGCGCATCCCGCTGGCGAAGATGGCGGTGGAAGAAACCGGCATGGGCGTGGTGGAAGATAAGGTCATCAAGAATCACTACGCCGCTGAATACATCTACAACGCCTACAAGGACACGCAGACCGTCGGCGTGCTGGAGCGCGACGAAGCATTCGGCATGATGAAGGTTGCAGAACCTATCGGCGTTGTCGCGGCGGTCATCCCGACCACCAACCCCACATCTACCGCCATTTTCAAGACGCTGATTTGCCTCAAGACCCGCAACGGCATCATCATCTCTCCCCATCCGCGCGCGAAGAAGTCCACCATCGCCGCCGCGAAGGTTGTGCTGGAAGCCGCTGTGGCTGCCGGCGCGCCCGAAGACATCATCTCGTGGGTCGATGTTCCCTCGCTGGAGCTGACCAACATGGCGATGAAGGAAGCCGACATCATCCTCGCCACCGGCGGCCCCGGCATGGTCAAGGCGGCGTACTCCTCCGGCAAGCCTGCGCTGGGCGTCGGCGCTGGCAACACGCCCGCGATTATCGACGAATCTGCTGATGTGAAGGTGGCCGTCAACTCCATCCTGCACTCCAAGACGTTCGACAACGGCATGATCTGCGCGTCCGAACAGTCCACCATCGTACTGGACAGCATCTACGACGCGGTGAAGGCGGAGTTCGCCAAGCGCGGCGCGTACTTCCTCGAAGGCGAAGAACTGGACAAGGTGCGCAAGACCATCATCATCAACGGCGCGCTGAATGCCAAGATTGTCGGTCAGAAGGCGCACACTATTGCCAAGCTCGCGGGCGTGGACGTGCCGGAAACCGCCAAGGTGCTGATTGGTGAAGTCGAATCCGTGGATATTTCCGAAGAGTTCGCGCATGAGAAGCTCTCTCCCGTGCTGGCGATGTACCGCGCCAAGGACATCGACGATGCGTTCGACAAGGCGGAGCACCTGATTGCTGACGGCGGCTACGGCCACACCTCTTCTATCTACCTGAACGCCGTCACCCGCAAGGATTTGATTGACCGCTTCGCCGCGCGCATGAAGACCTGCCGTATTCTCGTCAACACGCCTTCCTCTCAGGGCGGCATCGGCGACCTGTACAACTTCATGCTGCGTCCGTCGCTGACGCTGGGCTGCGGCTCGTGGGGCGGCAACTCCGTCTCTGAGAACGTCGGCGTCAAGCACCTGCTGAACGTCAAGACTGTTGCCATCCGGAGGGAGAATATGCTGTGGTTCCGTGCGCCTGAAAAGGTCTACCTCAAGAAGGGCTGCCTGCCTGTCGCCCTGAATGAACTCAAGGCAGTTATGGGCAAGAAGCGCTGCTTCATCGTCACCGACGCGTTCCTGTTCAAATCCGGCTTCACCAAGGCGATTACCGACAAGCTGGATGAGCTGGGCATCGTCCACACCACGTTCTACGATGTTGCGCCCGACCCGTCCCTCGCCTGCGCAAAGGAAGGCGCCAAGGCGATGACCTCCTTCCAGCCGGACTGCATTATCGCCATCGGCGGCGGTTCCGCAATGGACGCCGGCAAGATTATGTGGGTCATGTACGAGCATCCGGAAGTGGACTTCCTCGACATGGCAATGCGCTTCATGGATATCCGCAAGCGCGTGTACACCTTCCCGAAGATGGGCGAAAAGGCATACTTCATCGCCATCCCGACCTCTGCTGGCACGGGCTCCGAAGTCACCCCGTTCGCCGTCATTACCGATCAGGACACCGGCGTGAAGTACCCGCTGGCGGACTACGAGCTGCTGCCGAAGATGGCGATTGTGGACGCTGACATGATGATGTCCGCGCCGAAGGGCTTGACCTCCGCCTCCGGTATCGACGCGCTGACCCACGCGCTGGAAGCCTACGCCTCCATGATGGCGACGGACTTCACCGACGGTCTGGCGAAGCAGGCGGCTCAGCTGATTTTCGAGTATCTGCCCGCGTGCTACGACAACGGTCAGAACGAGCCGGTTGCCCGCGAAAAGATGGGCAACGCCGCCACGATGGCTGGCATGGCGTTCGCGAACGCATTCCTCGGCGTCTGCCACTCCATGGCGCACAAGCTGGGCGCGTTCCATCATCTGCCGCACGGCATCGCCAACGCGCTGCTGATTGAGCTGGTCATCCGCTACAACAGCGCCGAAGTTCCCACGAAGATGGGCACCTTCCCGCAGTACGCCTATCCGCACACGAAGCGCCGCTACGCTGAATTCGGCGAATTCCTCGGCTTCAAGGGCGCAAACGACGACGAGACGGTGGAGAACCTGATTCGCAACATCCATGCCCTGAAGGAGCGTGTCGGCATCAAGAATACGATTCGCGACTACGGTGTGGACGAGGAGAAGTTCCTCGCGACGCTGGACGAAATGTCCGAGCAGGCGTTCGACGACCAGTGCACCGGCGCGAACCCGCGCTACCCGCTCATCAGCGAAATCAAGGAAATGTATCTGAAGGCGTACTACGGCGAGTAATGCGCCATTCTCCCCGGCTTGGCAGGAATGCTTCTGCTGGGCCGGGCATTTTTGAGCACAAAAAATTTTGTCCGCTTGCAGGAATGTCGCATTTGGGCGGCGAATAGATATTTAGGACAAGTATCGACTTTTGCGTTCTCCACTGCCGCTTTACCAACCAACAAGCGCAGGAGGGGGGCGAAGCAGTCCAGAGGGCGATCGCAGACTTCGTCTGTTTCCATTGCCCTCTGGTCGCGTCCGCAGACGCGAATCCTCGCATAGACACACGGACGTTGTGTGAT
>ULXW01038838.1_pt1 | contig 32265 bp, 34 predicted proteins | sample 1961661 | NCBI WGS metagenome assembly ULXW01 (sample SAMEA4835849, study PRJEB28245) | human gut metagenome | biome: gut microbiome; material: fecal sample | place: Denmark | collected 2008 | reverse complement strand
CCGCTTCACAACGAAGATCTGGCGGCCGACAAGGCCGGCGTGCGCCGCAACATGACGATACCCACCATTGGCGCCTACGAATATGTCGACATCGAGGCCGTGAAGCCCGAGATGGCTGCCGGATATCCGACCTTCTCCGCCATCGAAGACTATTCGTTCAGCGCGACGAGCCGCTGGAACGTGACCGGCAAGCTTTATGCCAAGGCCGTGGAGGCTTCAGAAGAGGCTCCCTCTATCGAGACACTTATGAGCGCGCCGGCCACCGACATAACAGCCGACACCGATGTTGTCAGCAAATTCACCGGACTGAAAGACCAGACCGCCTATAAGGTCTACTACTTCGTCAACTCCGCCCTGAACGTTGAGAGCGACGTGATCGCCACAGCCGAAGTGACCACTCTGCGCCATATCGAGCCGCTCACGCTCGAGGTTGAAGGAGGCGCAACCAAAGCCGGTGAAGCAGTGATACTGACTTCGGCAGTAGCCGGCGGCGACGAACCCTACACCTACAAATGGGTCGACCAGATGCAGAACGAAGTCGCCTCAACGGCAACGGCCGAAGTATCGCCCGCCAACACACAGGCCTACTGGCTGACAGTAACCTCGGCCGACGGACAGACAGCTACCGCCAAGACCCACGTCGACGTCACCGGCGAATTTGTTCCCGCCACCTTCGAGGACAACAAATTCAACGTCACACTCGCGCCCGAGAATGAAGACGACGCAATCTACTCAGGCTCGCTCGCCTTCAACGGCGCCACAATGTGGTACGGCTCTACAAGCTATTGGAACGGCTACACCTTCTCGAACGACGACAGCTCAGAGTTCACCGGTCTCGACGATCAGTATCGCTCGGCAGCAGGCGGCGGCCATCTTTCCGACGACTTCTGCGTGGCATACCCTCAGGCCTACTCAATCGACGTCACCAACGACTCCGAAGGCTCGCTGATTCCGGGCATGTATGTCACCAACAGCGCCTATACATATTTCTCGATGACAAACGGCGACGCCTACGCCAAGAAATTCGGCCAGGGCGACTGGTATCTGCTGACCGTCAAAGGAGTCAAAGCCGACGACACCGAGGAATCGATCGACTTCTATCTTGCCGACCTGCGCAGCGACAATGCCGATGAACATTATATTCTCGACACATGGCAGTGGATTGACCTCTCGAGCTTCGGGAAAGTCACCGCACTCAAATTCGAGCTCAGCAGTTCCGACACCGGCAACTGGGGCATGAATACCCCCGGATATTTCTGTATCGACGACCTCGGAGCCACCCTCGTGCGCAAAGCCGAAGCTGTTGAGATCGAAGAAGGCCAGACCATCGACCTTGCCGACTTCTTCGAGCACAATGCCGATAGCAACGCCTCAGAGAACTACTCCATCGTGCCCGCCGAAGGCGTCAGCCTCGAAGGAACAACCCTCAGCGTCGAAGCCTCGACAGTTGTCGACGCCCAGATGACCCAGGCCGGACAGAGTCAGTATATCGCTCTGACCGTCACCGTCGACGAGCGCCACGACGGACTCTCGACACTCACCGCCGCCGAAGGGGTTGTTGCCGTAGAGATCTACAGCCTCGACGGCGTGAAGATTGCCGGACAGCCCGTCGACAAGCCTGTCGACGTAGCCACCGGCGTCTACATCGTCCGCTACCTCAACGCCGACGGCGTTGCTGTCGACGTCCGCAAAATCGCAATCCGTTAACTTCTTTTCATCTGCTCGAAGACAGGCCGTGTCGCGTTGACACGGCCTGTTTTTCATTATTCTGTTAAAAATGTCTATCTTTACGACATAATAACTATTCCAATGAAAAAATTTGCCGCTCTTCTATTCTTTGCGATGACATTCCCGATGTCATTCGCCGGCACAGATCTCACTTCCGCAAAAGGCGTCTGGGCCAACAATAATGCCGAGGCTGTCATTACCGATTCGGTATGTATCTATTATGCAAAGATCGACAGCACTATGCAGGCCACATTTGAAATACCGTCTTCCAACATCTTTCACCGGACAACTTTCGCAAAAGACGGCACCGTGACGTTCTCGACATTCCAGAATCCTATGGAACTCGAGATTAAAGACGACAATCTCATCATCGGCGGAGAGCGGTTGAAAAAAGTCGAGGACATCGAAATTGTCGCTCCTTACGAAATGCCTGAATGCAACTACAAGTTAGACGTCGGAAGATGCCTTCAGGAATGGCAATTGGGCGCTAAATACGGACTTCAGGGCGATAACCCATATTGTGAGATCAATACCAACCGCCACATGTTCGTGTATATGGTTAACCCATCAATGATATATATCCGTGCGGCGGCAGCCCGGAATAACAATAGCGGCACGTTATTCTTTCAGAACATCCGCATGATGAAAAACAGTAACACCGGCGAATACACAATGAGCATTAAGCCAAACAACTTCAATCTCGCCAAAAACGATCTTGAGATTGACAATTCCAAGTTTGTTCCCGACAAATGCACATTCAGCCCTGATGGCGGAATCTATTGGTCGTTAATCTCGTTTAAGCCCGACGAAATTCTGCTGAACGGATGCGGCGAGACTTACCAGATCCAACGGCCGACAATAGATGCTCCGATTAATGAATGGATCAAGTATAAACCTTATGACGAAAAAGCAGATTTCAGCGCCAGCCGGAATCACCTCTGAAAATAAGTCCGACATATAGAATCTAAAGAGGGGTGCACCGCGATCGCGTTGCACCCCTCTTTTTTATCCTTGACGAGTGATCACTCGGTAACCGTCATCTTGAAATCATAGATCTTCCCCTGATAGGATGTCATCTGGCCGACGAAACCGATGGAGGAAAGGGTGCCCGTGAAGGTTCCCGTAACCTGTCCCTTGTCATTGTGCTCTTCGAGAATCAGCTTACCTGTTTTCGGATTGAAGTCGAGCACTTTAAGCTCAAGTCTGGCCGAAGGGCCCATCTTGTCGTAATAATAAGAGCCCTGTTTCATTCCCTTGTCAAGAGTGATGTGGACAGCATATTTTCCGCCGAGCTTGCCCTGAATGTGATACGGGCCGTCGGAAAGTTTCTTCCCTGCTGCACTTACCTCGTCGCCGTGTCTTTGACATAAGCCTCATATTCATTCCCGACCGGGGTATAACCGGCCATGAATTCCTCGTTCGAAAGCTCTTTCATTGTTATCTTGCTGATCGAAGAGCCGGCATGTCCGGTAAATGCGAAGGGAAATTTCACAGTTCCGTTGGCCGGAATATCTTTTCCCGTCTCGGTTCGGTATCTTGTATCCTCAATGCCCGAGCCGATATAGGAGTCTTCCCAGGTGACGGTGTATTCACTGCCTTTGATAGGCCGGTCTGTCGTGTTCTTAAGAGTATAATGGCCGGCACCTTCGTCCATCATGAACATGATGTCTTTTGTAATCGTGAGGCCCAGATTGACGATCGCATTCTTGCGTTTGTCGGAATATCTGCTGTAGATGTCCTCAGCCATAAGATCTACAATCACCATCCTCTTAGCTTTTTCGGCATCGGTCAGATCACCGTTCAGCGCGCCTGTCTTTATGGCGAACTGCTCCTTTTCTTTCGGATATGCGAACAGCCCCCGGCTATCAAGAACCGTCATGCGTCCGTCGCCGTCCATCCTGACCGTAACAGCCACACCATTTCCATAACTGACATTATAGACACCTTCCTTGTCGGTATCATCAACCCTTAGGCTATCGGCGACAAAGGTTACGGCTATCGAATCGGCGTCCTCAATCTGAGGATAAACCATCTTCAGAGAGTCGACCTGACCGGACTGAACCTTTCGCGCGAAATCGGCAGCGAAGTCAGTTACTTCCTTCTTATTGCCTGAGCAGGAGCATAGCAGAGCTGCCGCGAGGGGCACCGTTATAAACAATCGTGTTTTCTTCCTGTGATTTTATCGGTTAAAGTTAAGCTGTTGAAATCGGAATAAAAAGCCGCGACGAACGCACGCGTAAACAGCTGATAATCGTCTGTTTACAACAAAACTCCGACTCTCGTCGGAGTTGTCTGGTGGTGCCAACGGGCACCTATACTTTTATTGTCGTATCTTATTGATAGTCAATGATTCCAGTCGAAATGAGAAAGTGAAAATGTACACTTTTAATACACCACTATCTCAATCTTCTCTCAGATTCGTGTTGCAAAGGTATAATGAAAATGCAGAATCGCCAAATCTTTTAACGTATATTTTATCATGGAGTTATATCAGTAACACATAAAATTCGACTTAATGGTAATGAAATTCCATAATATAAAGACACCAACTGCAATACATATATGGCAAATATGTGATTTTGTAGGTTGTTTAATAAACCATGAAGTCAAATAAATAAGCCGAGGCGCACTTCACAGCGAACCTCGGCCGCACTTGTCAAACAACAGTACGTGTTTTCATCACATCTAACATCGGGCCTTATATCTGCCAAGGGTTCTGCCAAGGGTCATAGTCACGTTGGAATGTGGCTATGGCATACTCCGCCGCTGGCTTATTATCTTCATCAAGTTTACGTGGTATCTGGGGGTTAATCTTCATCTTGTTGGCATCACGCAACCATGTGATAGATGTTTCATAGTCCGTGATTCGTGCCGAGCTTATATTGTTCGGAGAAATCAGCTTGTGAAGCTCATACAGCGCAAGCCTAACCATGTGTTTCTTGATATTCGCATTTCTTGGGTCGTGTGAACGAATGTTGTAGCCCTCTTTCAGTTCATCGGCTACTGGTAACATTGTGGGAATATATAGACCCCCATTGAACTCAACATATTCAGTTTCCTTCAGTTCATAGGGATATGCCTCATCATAAGTTCCTATCAAACCCCAGTTGTCCGACTCATACGGATTGATTGTAAGGTCTATGTTATCCTTGTTCAACAGCGCATAGAATTTCCCTTCATAAGACACAGCTTCCCATTCGTTATATTCAAGGTTCGCTTGCCATTCATAAGCATCAACTTTCTGCCATGCAGAAATCCCAGGAATACGGATGTCATTGAAGTCAAGTCCGTTTGGTTCCATACATTCAAAGTAGGCGTTGGCAAACGTAACAATGTCGCCAGGTTGCCAGTTCTGGAGCTGGGAGTACGGTTGTGCAGACTCGTATTTCTGCTCGTCATAGTCAAGCTCCTGCCAATACACGATGTCTGTCGGCTTCTTGACACCATTGATAGAACGCAGGGCCTCCCATATCTTTCCGTCTTTGTAGAAATGACTATGAACTGGATATGTAATCATCGGATTGTATTCCATCAATGATTTGCCGACTTCCAGTTCTTTTTCAACCTCATAATTGTCAGTTAGGTATTCAATGATAGAAGCCTCTGCCGCTTCCTCTGCCTGTGCATAACGTTCCTCATCTTCACGAATGAGTTGCTTCATGGCTTCTCTGGTAATTACGCCATAGTAATCATTATTGTTAAGAAATCGTCTATACATTGTCTTAAAAACTAAAGTTGTTATATATCGGCGTTACCGTTGTAGTGATGCCAGAATTTTTGGACTGGAAGCGGCCCCATGATTCACTAACGAACAGGCAAAGAAAATAGTCGAAGCAGTCCGACAAGTGGCCGTACTTTTCGTATTTGACTCCGAGCTTGGGGTCTGTTGCTTTTGCTTTGCTTTTTGTTCCATCTGCGTTCTTCTTTTGATAAATCAGGTCTTCCGTAAACTTTCTGCATCTCATGTCAATTAGTATCTCCCATCCGTCATATCCGTCAAACATAGCGTTCACGAAATCAAGTCGTGCGACCTGTGACGGCTGTCTTTTAAGGAGCTTCTTCTTGGGTCGCAATACTGGATGGTCGAGGTTGTTCATAATGATGGTATAGTTGTTTACGCCATCTTCTGTCTGTGTAGAACGAGCCAAACCAGCAGGGTCTCCAGTTACGAATAGTCCTCCAGTGTGTTGTTCGTTTAAGTATTTATTGCGAACTTTCTGTGCCAGCTTTGGAGTGTTGTTGTCTTTTTCTTCAGGACGGCCCAAAATCTCTTCCAAAACATAGATTTTTTTGTTGTCATAGTCTATTTGAAATGCAAGACATGACATGAAAGGAATCACGTTGAAGTCGAAGCTGAGTATGATTGGTTTCAATGGATTGTACACCTTTTCTTTTAGATTATCTACCAAATGCTTTGAGCCGTCAAACTTGTAATATGCAGCGGCTTCATTGCTGTCAACCCACATCCAGTTTCCATATAATAGTCTTTCTACTGTTGTAGGGTCATTTATTTTACGCAATGATGCTGCATACGCATTACGGAATGCCACGTCTGGGTTGTCAAATACAGAGAACGGCAAATACAGTTCTCCTTCCCTGCATTGAACAGGGTCTCCGTTATTGTCAATCACAAATCGGTCTCTAACCCATCCAAGGCAAGGGTTGGTTGACATCAATAGCTTTGGCACTTTGAATGTCTCATGCACCTTCCATCTAATACGAGAGAACAGCACATCGACACCTCGTTCTTCTATCTCTCCGACCTCATCAATAAAACCACCAGAATATTCAGACGAACCAAATCTCAACCATGATGGGTCTGAAGGGCTGTATGCCATCTCTTTCATAATAATCTTTGAGCCGTTCCAGAATATCATCTCTCCAGACAGATTGTTGACCTTGTAATTCTCTCCTTCAACCAATCCCCAACTCTTGCATACGCTGAGGATTGTATTCCAAGTAGATTCTCGGAGGCTTTTCAATGTCTTTCGGCCAACGACCATGCGCATATCTGGCCAACGTAAACACGAACTGATTAGCCAACAGCTTCCAAGATAGCTCTTTCCTCCGCCAGCCGCGCCGCCAGTCAATATCATTTGGGGTATGTTTTCGTTGCCGCATTTTGAACATACAGGCTTGAATGTCGGATTGCCGTTCCTATCGGCACCAGACATTTTCTGGGCTATTTCTCCTCCGCATACAGGACATTCTGGCTGTAAGTTCTTCCATACATCATATTGCTTTGGAGACGGTCTGAAATCAATCTGTAATCCTTTTGGCTCTTTCAGTCCTAAAACCATTATCTAAACGTCATCTGATACTTTTCCTCGTTGACAATGAACTTCTGGGAGTATTTTCCCTTGTTCTCAATTGTGATATATCCGTTGTCAGCCAATTCCAGCAAATACACCCTTATTGTACTGTAATTGGCTTGTGGATAATTAGCTGCAATTCTCTGATATGTTTCGCTGGTTTCACCTTTATAGAATTTGCGAAACCAGACCAAAAAGCCTAATGCTCTATTCGATGTTATGGTATCTATCATATACATTGATTATTAATATTTCATTGAAGAATAGAGTTTCAGACTTTTGATGGTTTGAAATTTTGATAAAATAAAAACCGCAACCTTTTGGCTGCGGTCGTGAGAATATATAGTATGAGGAGCAAGAAATTTCTATTCCTGTGCTTCGTTGTAGATTTTCTCTACCGTAATCCAGAAATCATCTGGGTAGTTGGCTTCTGCAAGCGTTTCACAAGCTGTTTTAAGATACTTCAGCTCATCCTTTGAAAATTCTACAGTCAGAGGCATCTCTCGGTCTTTCTTAATATCCCAAGTGACACGGCTGTTCTCGGTGTCCTCCTCAATGTTGTATGTATCCTTGTCGGCTTCTGTAAGGGCCACTTTTTTGATAATCTCACGCTTTAGGTTGAATCCCATGAAGTTGTTTTGTTGCGGAAGCATCTGCGGAATGTAGATGCGGTCTTTGATGTGTAAGTCCATACTGTTATCTATTTTAATTAGTTTCTTTGGTTAAGAATAGGAGTTCCAAGTTGCGCAAGTTTGTGTTTTAATGAAATTTTTACCAAGAAAAAATATTGTAGCTGATACCAATGCCGATGTATGGGGTTGCATGAACCACTCCGTTGTTAAGATAAGCTCCATATCCAGCCTGTACCCCCAATCCCCAACGCTTCGTTTTCGGCACGTATTTATTGGTTGTGGTGCTATTGATGTATATCGTTCTTGGATATACCGTAATGCTATCCAATGACGGCATATATCCGCTTACAAAAGCATGGTAGCTGGAATCTTTGTACTCCTTCTGTGTTATTGGAATTTTAACCTGTATGCTGTCAAATACGGTAACAGTATCAATATGCTGTACGGTTGGAAGTGTCGCTGTCACATATCGCACAACCACACTGTCTTTCGGAACAGGCTGGAAATACTTTACCGTGTCATAGACAATACAGGTATCCACTACCGTTGTTCGTTCAATGGTGCCGTCTTGTTTGAAGTGCTGGCACGTTTTCACGGCCAGCATAGTCAACACTATTGTTATGGCTATCAAAGCCCACTCTTTAAGATTCTTCATTTATTTCTATTGTTATTTGTTCGTTTGCCAATTTTGCTGGTTGCAGATATGCTTGCATCAGACTGTTCCATATAAGGACAGAATCGCACATACGGTCATTTCCATTGTTTATTCCAACTACTATGCTACCATGCAACTGTATTGCCCTCATTCCTGGCTTTATAAGTACAGAGTCGAATTTTTTGATATTCACAAGTCTGGGGATGCAGCCTTTGTATGGTTTTGCAAATGGATATTTGTCGTAATCAGAGTATTTCGGTGATTGAACATTCATTGCAACCACATAGCTTCCAGCAGGTACAGCTGTCCGTGTGGCAAATCCACGCTCATCTGTACGTGGATATTTCCCACGTTTATTCTTGTTCCGTACTGCTTCTTCAAGCGTATCACACAAATAGGCCCACTGCCCGTCTTTCCAAACTTCCAGTCGGCCTATCGTATAATCTGGTTGAAGGTCTATTCGTGTCAATCTGAATTTCATATCATCCCATTGAACTGTACGGTATATACCATTCTTCTTCATTCAAAAATGGACGTGGCAATTTTGCCCAACATCCTCTTACAGTATTATCGTTATCCATAACTACGTCAACTACTGTGGCGTATGTGCCAGCTAATTGTTCCATGTGCATTTCCTTCAATGCGCAAGATGGCAGAATCAGAATAGTATCACCTTCTTTCATTAATAACCTGTTTGTGGTTTTCTCTTAGGACATGATGGCACTTCGCACATCAGCAATTTAAGTCTTACGTTTTCAACTTCCAATTCTGAAATTCTTTTTGCCATTTCACCTTTGGCATCACGGTGTACGCTTATCTCCTTGTAAAGCTCGTCAATCTTGGCATCACGTTCTTTTCGTTCCTTACATTCTTCTTCATACAACTTGCACCATTCTTCTGATTGGTGCGACTCATTCTCAATTTCTTTAGCGTCTTTATTCTGGCGCAAGAACAGGAAAGGTGACAATCCTCCAGCAAGCACTCCGCTTACTATTGCTACAATTATTTCAATCATTCGCTATCTGTTGTTTTTGATTCGACTTGTACTGCGTTGGTTGGGATAATCACGTTGAACGTAACGCCAGACTCTCCCTTGTTGTCAATAGACACTTTTGTAGTCTGGGCTTCTTTGACTGGGTACATCTCCATCAATGTCTTTGATGCACTTACGGCCACGCTTCTCATTGCCGCTGGTGACAAAGGGTTGCCACGTCTGTCAACAAATTCAGCCGATGAGCATTCCTCGATGATATGCTTCAGGTTGGCTGTAAGAAAAGTCTTGATGGATTTAGCGTCCTCTTCTGACAATTTTCCAAGTTCTTCAATCTTTTTCTTGATGTCCTCTCGATTCAACAACAGCAATGCCTTGTTACGAACTCTTCTGGAATTGTCATTAAATACTTCTTGATAACATCTTACAGCGTTACCAGCAAAAGGAATATCGCCAGTGGCATAAAGCTCGCAAAACAATATCTCTTGTTCAGTTAACGTATTCGCTTCCATTATCGTAAATTATTATATTGACAAAGGCACTCCAACAAATAACATTGAAGTGCCTTTGTTTCATTTACGAATAGAGCTAAATTATTCTTTTTGTTTGCGATATTCAAGCAATTTCTCCATAATGAGTTGCTGGAATAAGTCTGCAATGCCATTTCGTGCAGCATTGATGTCTTCAACTGATTTCAAATACTGCATATTGAAATTTATCTGAAGGTCATATCCGCTGATTTCAACAAGTGTTTCCTTAATATCGTCATTTACGATATTCATTACATCACGGTCTGAAACGAGCCTGAATTTTACTATAGGCTCATCGACTTTTGGCAGTTGTACGTCTTTGTCTTGTTCCATTTTTTATCAGATTTTGAAATGTTTTCTGCTTTTTTCTGTAGTGGCCATCGCCAAAGTCGGTCCAGAATATCCACCATCTTCATTTCGCATACGCTGGGTGAGAACTGAAACGACATTTGTCGTGGCCGACACATCTGCGTCTGCATCGTGGGCATCGGTTAATTCAATGCCAAGTCGCTCACACATAATTTCCAGTTTGTATGAGTCTATGTTAGGTTTGTGGCACATCGCAAGTTGGCCAAGTATGATTGTGTCAAGCATATACGGATGCCAATGTCCGTAGAAATCCTTTGTTCCTCTCAGCAACTTTGCCACATCATCAATAAGACCAGCATATTCCATCAACTGACAAAAGAATCCTTCGTCAAATGCAACATTCTGACCGATTAAAAACGGCTTCATGTTACGCCCCCCCTTCGGAGTATTATCCTTGATGAATTGCAGCACTTCTTGTCCTACCTGTTCGATGGGCTTACCTTGCTCATACAACATATCCATCGTTATCGCAGAGTATGTCAAAGCCTTATTTTCATACAACATCGGCTTTTCTTCGTCAACGTCATATTTGCTTTTCAAAACCTTTCGCTTTTCTGTTACGCCTTTAATCGTTTTTTGCGAATAGGGGTGTATATAGCTGATGTATGTGCCAATCCGCTCAAATGTATCAAGTCTGGTAGCGTGTATAGCAATCTGCGTACACGCACAAGTCTGACATTGCAAACCACCAGTTTCAAAGTCCAATGTAAACGCAACGATAGGTGTTGTTTCAGTTTTCGGTGCCATATTAGTCAATCAATAATTTAATCGTTTCTACTCCGTCTTTTAAGAACTCTGTCAAAGAGCCATTGTTGGATATTACAGCATCATAGCTATCCTCATCAATTTTAACTCGACTATGGTCACGCTTAACACGTTCCTCTCCAACTGTTTCAATAAGCAGTTTCTTGTCTCGTTTGATAAGCATTGAAACTATCTCATATTTGTCTCCCCATTCTTTAATCAACATCAACAGCCCTTTCTCATCTATTACATAGATTATTGGCTTGTCTATTGGAATCTGCTCGATGCTTGCCCAGTATTCGTAGTCTCCGAATTTCGTATAAGCCAACATCTTGTCCTTAGTAGGCATTTCTTCTTTTGACACAAAGAAATGGTCTATGCCGCTTACTTCATTTTCTCGTTTGGGTCGTGTAGTATAGCTGCACAATGTCGGAATGTTCAATTCCTTGCTGGCAATATTGGCAAGAGTGGACTTACCACTTCCAGATGGTCCAACAATGCAAATTATCTTTTGTTTCATAATACTTCTATTAAATTGTGTCTTGTAAGTTGAAGATTGTTCTGTCCTGCATAGTCACTGTATTTGACTGTGGCCATGCAGACTATCAATTTGTTCTTTGCATCTATGAGCTTTGGCCGGGCATTTTTGTATTCTTCTGGCCACACAACCAATTCTCCCATATCGTTGTTCTGCTGAAGTGTGAGCTTGCAGAACGTCTCTACATCGCCAGTTTTCTTGCTTGTGAATTTCTTTTCTTCCACCTCAACAACGGTAGCACTGATTGCAACTTTCTTTCCGTCCTTGTCTGGGTCTGCTATGTCCTTCAAAGAACAATACGATGCACGTCCTCTGATTGCAGATTTGATTTCTGCATTGTCGTATATCCTTTTATAGTCGATTGCTCCGAGACCAGACACTTTAATTTGCTGCTGGCTCCAGAAATAATGCTTTCCAATAAGATTAGCTGGGTATTCCTTTTCGTTAATCTGGAAGCCAAGCGTGTGTGCAGCCCTTTCCAGTATCGCATACCGTTCAACAACTGAATCTGCGTGTTCAATATGGTCAAAGCACCCAGCGAGTATCAGATTGCGCACATGGCGAGCGTCAATCGGACATCTCGTAGCTTCTTCTTCATTGTCTGGGTCATCCCAATATTGGTACTTCTTTAGCTTGTATTTGAACACTCTTTCAATGAAGTTTACGATACTTGTAAAGTCTCCATTCTTATTGCGCTCCTTTATAATCCAATCAACGGCTTTTGCTCCAAGCATTTTGATACTCGACAACGACCAAAATATTTCATTAGTCTCATAGTCAGTATAAAACTTGTCGGCACTGATGTTAATGTCTGGAGCTACAACTTTTGCACTACTGCAACCCTCCATTTCCGACATTATAGGAACAAGCTCCTTGTCATCTGCCCACTGGAGAGCAACAGTATAGAAAGCAGTAGGGTAATGCGCTTTTAACCATGCTCCAGCATAGGCGGTAGCGGCATAAGCAGTGGCGTGACTCTTGTTAAAACTATAAGAACCAGACACTTCAAATATTTCCCATATCTTGTCTGCATCCTCTTTCGGACATCCATTCTTCTTGGCACCATCCATAAATTTGTCTTTCATCGCCAAGATTTTATCCTTCTTTTTCTTGGATATAAATTTCACCAGCTTTACACCGTCACCAAGAGAAAAACCACCAACTTCACGAGCTATCTGTGTGATTTGCTCCTGATAACAAACCTCACCATAAGTATCTTTGAGCGCATTGTAAGTACCCCATAAATATGTAGGTGCTACATTACCTATTTTGCAATCCACATATTTTTCTGCCGAACCGCAGTCCAATGTAGCAGGACGATATAGGGCATTGGCTGCAATCAGGTCATGTATGCAAGTCGGTCTCATATCTACAAGGAACTTGGTAATACCCTTCGATGAGAACTGAAAGACATTCTGTGTATATCCTTGACGAAGTAACTCATACACTCTTTCATCATCCATGTCTCCACTTACAATACCTTCAAGAGATATATCAACCCCATAATGTTCTTTTACGAGGTCAAAGGTCTCGTGAAGTTTTGATAACTCCTTTGTAGCCAAGCAGTCGTTCTTCAACAGTCCAAGTTCATCCAGGCTATATCCATCATCTTCCGACACAAGAATGTTATCCACTTTCTTGATTGGCACAAAGTCAAAACATTCTGCATCCTCTCCATCCAGTTCGTCTGGGGTCACAAGCAATGCTGAAGCGTGTACGGAACTTGAACGAGGCTGAAACATCAGTGTGCGGATGTCTTCAAACAGCATTGGGTAGTCGTGAATAAACTTAGCTATTTTCTTGTTCTCTGCTGCCAGTTTGAATATTCCTGTATAATCACATTTGTCATCATCAAACAATGCTGTGAGGTAATTGACAAATGATGGGTTGATTCGCATAGTACGGGCCACGTCTTTAATAACGGCTTTCACCTTTAATGTGGTAAATGTACCAGCGGAGAACACACGCTGTTTGCCATCATGGTTATAACGGCGTTCAATGTACTCTTTCACTTCCTGACGGCGGTCGGACTGGTAGTCCACATCTACATCAGGAAGTGAACCACCAGCTCCTTGTAAAAAACCACTATCAACAAAGCAATCAATTACACTAACAGGCTTTGCACTTGTTATATGTTTTGTTTTTACAACTTTCATCTCAATGCCATACTGATATAAGTGTTTCTATTGAAGATACCGCCAGCCTTTTGACACGCTTGGTCAAAGGCTTTCAATTCGTAGTCTGGTATGATGTACCGTTTGTCAATATATGATTCCGAGATTATTCCTTCCAGCGATGTACAACGACTCAAAGCTACATATAACTGTCCTGGAGCAAACATTCCTTTCGTATGGATAACAATCTTATCAAACGTCAATCCTTGGCTCTTATGAACAGTAATCGCCCATGCCAGTGACAGAGGCATTTGTTTGCACGTTCCTTTGTCTATGGTGACAATCTTATCATTTTCTATCTTATATTCGTGAGCCACCCATTCAAAAGGATTAACCACTATGGAATTTCCATTATCCAAAAGCACGATTATATAATCATTAGATAAATCTGTAACCACACCCATAGAACCATTAGAATATCTGCGATACTTGTCATTTATCAACATCATTACTCTGGCACCAACACGCAACTCCAGAACTTCATCACAGATAGAAGCATTTTTAGGATATTCACCAGTAAAGACGGCTTTGTAAACGTGAGTCGGCTGACCAAGCATTTCAGCATTGATTCTTTGTACATCCTTTCTGTGTGTGCAGATATGGATATGTTGGTTGTCATAGACCTTGCTGGCTCTCCTATCTCTTACTTTATCCAAGTCATTTACATCCCTTTGAGTCATTCTGTAGCAACGGATGTTATTCAGTATTTCGACAAACCGCTGCTCTGTCTGACGGAATACATGAGCCAATTCAATTACACGGAAACCACAACTCCTGAAGATATGGGCATAGAAAAAGTACACGCCACGATAGAATTGCAGCAAAATATCTTTCTCATCCTTTTTCAAAACTGGTGGTAACTGATACAAGTCTCCAAACATAACTACCTGAACGCCACCAAACGCTTCATCAGTCATTCGATAAATGCGCAGCTTCTTGTCAATGTAGTCAATGGTATCAGGACGAACCATGCTAATTTCGTCTATTACAAGCACATCCAGCGATTTGAACAGCTCCAATTTGTCGGCATACAGTTTTCCTCTTAATGGGGCTGTCGGGTCATTTACACTAAGTGGGATATTGAACAAGCTATGTAACGTCACTCCACCTGCATTAATTGCCGCAATCCCAGTTGAAGCGGCAACCATCAGGTTTTTATGAGTGTTTTCAACTAAATACTTTAAGAACGTGGTCTTTCCAGTTCCAGCCTTTCCTGTGATATAAAGACACTCGGATGTGTTCTCAATCAAGTCATAGGCTTTTTGCATCTCATCGGTGAGTACCATGTCTATCATATCATAACTCGTTTATAGTGAATATCAAATCTTTATTGTCAAATAAAATGTCATCGTCTTCCTGAATTTCGTCTGCATATATCAGTATCGGTTCGTCATTTCCATCTCTTTTAATCATAAATTGAGCGTCCTTATCCACTTTGATGACCTTACCAGATTCAAGCGTAAGCTCTATGTAATCTTTGGAGTCTATGTCTTCTCCGATTATGGTCACATCGGCTGGATATAGCCCTGCACGTTCTGGGAGCAGAAAGCGTTCAAAGATTAGGTCGTACTTGATAGGGTCAATCAATGTGATTCCAAGTAAGTACAAGAGCAAAGAACCAGCAGCAGAGCCACGACCACAACCGACAAGAATACCGTTCTTTCTGGACCAGTTACAAGTGTCATATTGAACAAGCAGATAGTCCACGTTATCGGTACTTTCTATGATATATTTCTCATACTCCATCTGCTTACGATACTGTTCTTGTTTCTCTGCTGGAACTTTCGTTCTCAATCCCTCTTCCAACAACTGATTGAACATATTGTGTACTGTTCCATATTTTTCTTTTTCCTCATCAGTCATATCGTACTTTGGCATACGATTTTTGGTTGTGTCAAGATGAGCTTTTGCGTTGTCTGCGATTTCCATAGTATTATCGCAACACTCTTTGAACAACTTATCTATGTTCCATTTATCACTAAACAGACTGGCAAATGTTTCGTAATGCTCATCCGCATCTTTGAAATACTGGTCATCGCTTTGTTCATGTGCAGCACCTTCAGCGACCTTATTGAGAATAATTTTATTCTTGGCATCGCTCTTATCCAAGTAATAGCAATCACTTATCAATATGGGGCGAGGCATTTTTACATTATTGTATAACTTGTCGAAATAGAGCTTAGTGGACTCCAGCACCCTTATGTCAATACGCTCTGCCTTGTATTCGGACAAGTCAACCTGATAATATGCCTTATCAAATGCTTGTGAAAGACGGCTAACGACATCTGGATGGTTCACCATATAGCCTGAAGTGTACTTGTCGAATACTATCACGTTACCCTCTCCACGTTTACATAGTTCGTCAATGCCAATGGTCTTATTTTCAACGTTGTCAACCATAATAGCTTTCTGTATCCGCAAAAGATGATGGTATCCTTTCTGTGATTGCACATACACTTTCACGCCAAACTTTTCGCATTCTTCATCGTCTCCATCGGTTACAATCATGGAATATCCGAAGACTGGGATGATTCCAGCGGCCTCACATTCTTTCTGTAATGTAAAGCAAGCGGCCATTGTATTAGTGTCGCATATTCCAAGTGCTTTATGGCCGAGATATTTTGTTTTCTTGACCCACATATTAGGCATGAAGCTGCCATTCAGCAATTCAAATGCGGTATGCGTTCCCAGATTGACAAATTGGAAGTCGTGTTCCAACGGTTTGCGTTCTCCCACGTATTTTAGTATATTCAGGCTAAAATCCTTTCGCAAGTCGTAATAATAGAAGTTGTTTCCAAACTTGAACGTGATATAATTGATATTCTCGTTCATAAGCACTTCTGGGTCTTCCATGCTGTTGAAAATCAACTCTCCGTCTTTATTCTTACGGAAGATGGAGTTAAATGTTGACTTCTCAGTATCTTGCCAATACACCTTACCAAAGCCAACGATTTCTATCACTTCATCGTCAACCTTGCTGTATTGTATCTTATTGTCTTCAAGCCATTGGTGCAGCTCGTTTATTCTTTCAGATTTTTTCATCAAGAGTATTCAACTTAAATTCAATTGGAGTTTTAAGATTATAAGCGAACACATCGTACACCTCCCAGAAGTCCATCTCATCGAAGTCCTTTCCGTTGCCCATCAACTTGGCTATGGTGACATCGAAAAATTCGTTCAATTGTATTGCGGTCTTATTAATCGCATCTGTTGCATCGGCATCGTATGCTATGATAACAGACCGTACCCCTTTGCTTTGCAGCTTATATATTTGAGTGTCTGAAATCTTCTTTCCAAATGTGGCCACTGGAGCAACACGGTGATTATCGTACAGCACCAGTTTTCTTGTCAATGCAATGACATCAAAGATTCCTTCAACCAATATTACGGTATCTGTTTCATCCTCGATAACTGCATCATAATTATACAACAGTTTGGAAAAATCATTCTCCGTACTGTTGCTGTAACGCCTTATCTGATATTTCCCATTCCGTTTCGCCCTGTTGTTGTATTCTTCTATATCGTCCTTGCTCCATGTATGTCTTGAAACATATCCGACCACATCGCCAGAATCTATTACTTGAAAAATCACATAGTCATCGAACTTAAAATTCAGTCCTCTGGTAGTTCCGACTGGGAAGTAGTCATAATCATCATTGACGAACCCACGAGACTTCAGATAATCGTTCCTGAAGCAACGCTTCCATGATTTAGGCATTTCCACAACGCATAACTCGTCATCAATTTCTTGCTCCTCCAGCCTAAAGAACTCTGGAATCTGAACAGGCGCAAAACTTGCGTGTTCTTCCAGTTTGAGGTCTGAACGCCCTATGTCGGTTAGAAACTGGTTGACATCCTTTGTGGTGTGACCGCATTTGAAGCAATGGGTCATAAACGACTTTTTCTTGTCGGTCTCAACACCCACATATATACCGAATTTACCTCCCTCTTTTCCGCAATATGGGCATCGTGGAACAATTAGGTTCTTATGGCTTCCGTCATACTTTGCATGAAGCTCTATAATAAGCTCCTTGATGAGATATTCTTTTTCTTCCCTGCTGATAACCATATCATTGCGTTTTGTTGATATTCAGTGTTCTTTCTCTGTCGTAGAAACGCTCGTGACGGTAATCAGTAGCTATCTTGAATACATCTCCTTTTTCAAAGAATCGACTTTTAGCTACATTGATACGCAACACGTGCTCTTTTCTCTCATTGGATGACTGATTCAGAGTGATAAGATGTGTCAACGGTCTTGCCAATCCCTTTGCCTCTGCGGTATTGTATTCAGTCAGCACATTTTTTTCATCGTTAATCCATTCCTGATTTTCAACTGTTGACTGGTACGTTACTACTATCCAGACGTTTTCATCAGCAGCCAAGTCTTTCAAGTCGTTTGCTACGGCTATTCTCTTGTGACGTTCACCGTTCTCGCCGTATTTTCTTCCAGAAGCGTCTGTTAGCAAATCCATAGAGTCTATGATGATTACATCAGGCTGTATGCCGTATTTTTTCTTGAACTCTGCGATTCCTTCCTGTATATCCAATGTTGATACTTGGCAATTGAACTTTGGATAAGAGTGCACGAACAGCTTTCCCGATACATCTTCAAGTTCCTTTGCCATACGTTCAATCTCGGATTCTCTGATGGTTCCAGTCTCGTATTTGAAAGTATTGCACAAGACGAGAGATGCTGAATATGCGTTTTCAACCTCTGCACGACTGCCTTCAAGCTGAAAGTGAAGGACATTCAAGCCGTCAAGACAAGCGTTTCGGCCAATCCACCTTGCTGCGTGTGTCTTACCTACACCTGTAGCTGCAAGAAAACAGGTAAGCTGTGTCCGCAGGTTCTGTCCTTCATTGCGAACATCAAGCTCGTCAATGTAGAAACGGGTAATAGGTCTTGCATTCTTTTGTGAACTGGCCTGTGTCTGATTTCGGTAGAATCTTTCTTTGAATGTAGATACGACATCCGTAAACTCTGCATCTGTCAGGGAAAACGACCGCTCCCATTCCACATAATTGTTAAGTACCTTTGAGGCTTGTTCATACCCCTCTTTGTTATAAGCATCTCCAGCCTCCTTATATGCCTTCTGGAATGTGACTCTTTTAAGATATTCTTCAATCAAATGCACACACTCGTTGACCTCCAATCCGCCAGCATTGTCGTAGATGTCGTTCAACAAGTTTATTGCCCCTCTGTTCTCGCTTACGGCTTCTCTCATGGCCGAATATGACGGTACTTTTTTGTACTGGCCATAATACCGTTTTAATGCTTTGAACAAAGCTATTGAATCCCTGTCTGGTAGATGTTCCGATTTAACGTGCTGATATACAATAGATAAAACATACGCATCATCCATGCACGTTTTGAACAAGTCCATCAGGAACTCTTCTGACAATACATTATTCACAGTCTTTGATGCCATGTTCCAATCTTAGTCTATAAATTTCTGGGAATCTTTTTTGTGTTTCAATTTTACATTTGCTTACGAATTTGCACCGTGAGCAGCTTTCTGATTCTGGAGACCAACCCAATGTAGAGGATTGACAAATAATGTACCCAGCTTGACTGTTCAGCATTCTCTTTTTTGTCGGCTCTTCCATTGGCATATAGACATATTGCTGGTGTGGGTGCTTGCTTTTATCTGCAAGATATGAAAGAAGGTGGCTGCGAGTGATTTCCGCACTCGCAAGCCATCTGTCTTCATAGTATTTTACACGCCTGTCTGTGCCAAACTTTTCAACAGACTTAGGTCCAAACACTTGGTTGATTTTCCATCGTTCTCCTCTGTCTTTGAACGAATATGCCGCACTCACACAATAGTCCACAATGCGTTCTCTGGAAAGAGAGCCGTACTTCTTCTCCAGTCTTTCAAGAGCTTGTGAAACAATCCGAATGGCCTCTCCGCCTTTGGAAAACTTGAATGAATGGGAGATTAACTTAGTCGCTATCTCCGCAAATATCTTCATTGTCTGATGTATGATATAGTCGTTCTCCATCTCTTGTAAGATTGCGTTGTAGATATTGCCGTGCAAAAAACTATCGGCTTTTTATCGTTTCTATGTTTTTGGATTTTAGACTACCTTTCTGGTATTCTATTTCAACTATTTCATTCAGAGCGTATCCTGCTTGTTGCAGCAAGAAAGCATCCCTGTGTATCGGCTTCAATTCGTCAAGCACAGATAGGATGTCATCGTTATACAGTTCCCTGTAATTGTCAATGCTCATCACATTGCTGCTGACAGTAGATTCGTCAATGATAGATTCGCTGTACTCTTCTATGTCATGGTCATCATTGTCTCGGTCAATGTGCGCCTGTCTGCGCTTTTCGATTGCCCTGATTTGTCGCTTTGTTACAATATGCAGCCATGTACGAATAGACTTGCTGGGGTCATAGGTTTCTATTCTACGATAAAAGTTTGCCAAAACCTCCGTATAATTCTCTTGTACATTGCATGGCTTGTAGCTGTATCTTATGCACAGCTTATAAATCATGTTGTAAAAGGGAGCGACATACTTGTCATATAGCTCGTGTCTTCTGGCAATGACTTCGGGGTCTGTCTCCTTGTCTAATTGCTCTTCTTCTGTCTCCGCATATACTTCCTTTCCCATTCATAGGCCACCTTTGCATTAAACAACATAGATGTCCTGAATCCAAGGCTATGCTGGGAACAGTATTGTTTCCAAGCCATTTCTGACTTGACAAACTCAATTCGTACTTCTTGGTCGCTTGGCTTCGGCTTCTTATCAAGGAAACGGAAAAACCGTTGTAGAAGCCTACTCAATTCCTTGTTATGCTTTTCTGCGGCCTTGCGCTCTTTATAAGAGACTTTCTTTTTCTTCTCCGTCTTATCCATCATAACTTAAAGCGTTTAATGTAACAGAAGAAGATATGAATGGCATCAGCTTCATTGTCATCCCCAGGTTCTATCTGCCATCTCTTGCGGCAGAACTCCATCATCTTGTCTTTTTTTGCGTGTCCGTCTCCAGTAGCAAACTTTTTGACGGTCATAGGATTGATGAATGCTGGTTCTGGAAGGTCAAGCGTATCGCAAACCTCAAACAGAATCCCACGAAATTCTGATAACTTACGTGTGTCTGTAAAGTGGTTATTTACGCTTACATCTTCGGCAACTATTTGTTTGATACCATTCCGTGTGATAAAATCAATTAAGGTGTTTCGGAACGCTGCGTGTTGCTTGTTGTTGTTTCTGCGCATAGATTCCGTAAAATCCCATGTACCACGCTCTTTCGTGCAATAAAACCCTGTATGGGTAGCAATATCCAGAGCGGCAACTTCATCACGGGTCAATTGTGTCGGACATTTTGTAGCTGACTGTTTCATTAAATAAAGGAAACCCCATTGCGTTTGTTTACGACAAGGCGATTCGGGTAATTTTCGGCGATATTTCCGTGACTTACCACTAATGACGTAATGTGCGTCTCATTTAAGGCATTGAACACATTTGTGAGACCCTGTTCGTCTGTTGCGTCCAGAATCTCGTCAAATATCAACAGATTCAATCCCTTTCCTTCCTCGCAGTTTACGTTTGTCAATTTGTGCAATGCAAGAATACTGGCAAGTTCTACACGAGTCTGCTCTCCTTTTGAGAATTTCTCGAATGAACCACAATCAACTCCATCTCGCAAAAGAGATACAGAAATCTTGTCTCTCACCTTACCAGATTTCAACATGGTAAATCCAGACAAAGACACTCGTATGTCGCTGCCAATGGTTGCCAAAAAGTCATTCGTTATCTGGCTGATTGCATTTATTTTTGTGTTCGCAAGATATGTCTTGAACTCAATAAAGGTTGCTTCCTGAACTTTAAGCTCGTTCAGCTTGTTATTTATGTCATTAAGATTATCCATAGCCTCTTTGAGCTGTTTCTCGTACTTTTCCTTGCTCTCTTTAAGGCTGGAAATAACATCTGTCTCTGAAGCGTTTTCGATTTCCTTTATAGACTCCTGATAAGACTTTATTGCACCCTCACAGTTGGATATGGAAAGTTCCAGCCCTTTAATGTCTGCTTCGGTTTTCTTATACAAGTCATCAATCGTGTCAAACACTTCATCGAACATCTGCTTCTTTTGAGCATCAATATTGCGCTGGATGGCAGATATTTCGTATTCTATTTTCTCATGCTCATGTTCAATGTCTGAAAGTAAAGATTCGGATTTGTTCACATCAGACTTGGCCTTATTATAATCGCTTTCTATCTCTGCACGTTTTTTCGATATTGCCGTTTCCTGTTCACGAGCGTTATGGCCATCTTCAACGCAAGCATTATAGGATTTTTGATTTATCGTTATCTTATCCTCTACATCATGCTCTTTCTCTTGCTCATCAGACAACTTCATACGTGTTTCCTTCACATCAATATCATTGGCCAATGTAAATTCATGCTTGCATTTAGGGCATTGTATAACTCCAGCCAACTGCTTTTCAAGACGTGCAATCTTGTTGACAATGCTTGACCGCTGTTCGTTCAGTTCGTTATACTCCTTTTTCAATTTCAACGCCTTACTTGTAAGAGCATCAATCTTCTCTTTGATTTCCGATTCCTTGTCGGATATGGATTTCATATCTTTTTCGTAGGCAGATTTCAGCTTTTCAAGTAGCTTGGATGCTGACTTCAACTTTGATTCAGCCTCTTTCTTCTTCGCCTTGCAATCTTCCAGTTGTTCATTTGATTTTTTAAGTTTTGATTGCAGACGATTATATTCAGAAGCATAATCATAATCAAATTGAACGCCGCTTTCCTCACATAACTTTTTAATCGTTTCATAAGCAGACTGGGTATCTTTTTCTTTTTTCTCGATTTTCTGAAGTTTCTCATCCAATCCATCAAGCACATCAAGTCGGTCATTCGCCTTGTTAATCTGCTCGTTTGTTTCACGTATTTCAGCTCGTTTGCTTGCTATTGACTCATTCCATGAATCAATGCGTGCCTTTTTATTTGCAGAACGGTTTGCAGATTCTTCAACGGCACGCTCTATTTCACTGGCCAATGCGGAAACACGACCATTACATTCAGACACCTTCTTTTCAGCTTCCAGTTGTGACTTCTGGATAGGTTCCATGTCCTCATGCAAGGCTTCGATAGATTCATCTACAATAACTCCATTGCTAAAGCGATTGATAATCTCTTTCTTTTCACGGTCAGAGCTGGAAAGAAAAGAGCGGTACTTACGTGCAGTCAAAATGTAATTTGAGAATACATCATCCTTGTTCACACCAAGCATATCAAGCACATACTTGTTGTAATCATTGATTGTAGCCTTGATTATTTTTTCTTCTCCGTAAGTAGGGGAATCCGTAGTAATAACAATCTCTTGTCCTTTCTTGCGAGAAAACGTGCGCTCAACTTTCATCACCATTGGCTCATAGTCGTTGGCTATCCATGCTGTGACTGATGCAGTGTCATGGGCATCGTTGATTATCTCGTCCATGTTAACCTTACGCAAAGTTTCGCCAGTGATGGCAATTGCGATGGCTTCAATTAGCGCAGACTTACCAGAACCATTGGAGTTCTGGGAGTCATCATCCATGTTGTTTCCGAATATGAGTGTGGTTTTACTTTGTGCCAGCTCATATTCAAATTCTTCAAAAGCACATATATTGGTTGCTTTAATCCTCTGTAAATACCACATAGCTACTGAATTTTATTGAGATAGTTCAATCCAAGTTCTACATTCGATATGGCTCTATCATCACAAAAATTGATATATTCCTGTTTGATGCCTGACTTGTCATATTTCTTTGATATGTCCTGCGCCTCTGTCAATTGGATTTGAGTCTGTTCCGTTACGAACTCCAGTTTTACCGCTCCGTTTTCAATACATTTCTGTTTGTCAACGGTCTGTGATTCCTTGGTTGTGCAGCTTATACGGACTTTCACCTTATATCGCCCTTCATTTTTGATTTCCTGAAGGCGATTAAAGAAATTATCGTCCATATCAGCCAGTTCAACATCAATCACCATATAGCGTGTATTGGCGTTGTTCTTGACAAACTCGTATGAACCATCGTCATATAAAATCGTGTAGCCTTTTTCTTCATCCTCGCCAAAGTTGTTCTGGCGTGACGAACCTATGTACTCTATGTTTGTACCAGCTATTTTTTTACGATTGTGATAGTGGCCGACAAGTATAGTGTCGAATTTAGAAAACAAATTGGCTGGCAATTCATCGTCACTTGCAGTTGCCAATCCGCCTCTAATACCTTCGTGGATATATAGGATATTTTTCTTGTCGGCATCAAGCGTTTCTGTAAGTTCTTTGATGCGCTCTGTAAATGAGCCGTTCTCTGGGAAATAACTCATAACATACAGAACCACATCCTCGCCAATATCCATAATCGTATAATCGTCAATAACGAATACACACGGATATTCACTAAATAAGTGGCTGTAGCCATACGGAGATTCTTGATTCACCTTGTCGTGATTCCCCTCTGCAATGGTTAAATTAAACCCCTTATCGGTTGCTTCCTTAATAGCACCGCTTACAGCCAATAATACGTCAAGCGATTGAGCCGAGCGTGAGTGCCATAAGTCACCGCCAACTATAATGTCTTCAATGCCATACTTCTTGCATACTGACAATGCTTCCATCCAGTTGACCTTAAACTCTGCTATGTTGTCCTTACTGACATGAATGTCATTAATCAATAAGGCAATTGGATTTTTCTCTTTCATAACTCGTAGCGAAAAGGAGTATGCTCACGCCAATTTAATGACGTGAACATACCATGCCTTAATGATTAACGTCTGCGATTAGGTCTTGCTCCACGTCTTACTGAACGTGCAGCAGGTTCATTTGTGTCGTCGTTGCGCTCTCTGCGTGAAGAACGAGGTCTCGGAGCTTCTTCCTCCTCTTCGTTGTTGTCACCTTCTTCACCAGAATCGTTGTCAGAGTCATACTCTTCTTCCTCTTCTGGCTCTGGTTCGGGGTCTTTTCTGGATGATTTCTTAGGAGCTGGTTTTTCTTCCTCTTCTTCTTCTTCTTCTTCTTCTTCATCATCGCTGCTATTGCTTCCAAGCATCTTCTCACATTCGTCAAGAAGGTCTTGATTGCTCTTGCTGCGCTTAATCTGGATGTCAAGGTCATTGTCTTCGATAAACTCCTTGATTGACGTGCGGAGTTCCTGGCCCTCTGCGGACTCATCGTCAAGACCTGCTTCATCCAACTTGTCAAAACGCTCCCAAAGAGCATCAAGGTCGTTCATGCTGGAATTGGCTTCCGAATTGTTGGAATTTTTATCATCCATAGAGAAATGAGAGGTATCCTCAGAAGGAAGCAGGGTCTTGATTTGCTCGATGCAGTTCTTGATTTCTTCGCTTGACATTACGTCAATGTCGTACTTCTTATCCAGTTGGGTAAGATATGCGATGGTTGCCTCCAGATGGAAACGAGTGTAGTTATAGAGGATTTCAGGCAGACGGCGAGCATCCAAAAGAGTTTGGAGTGTCTGCTCATCCAACGGCTCCGCACCAGAAACGGTGTCAATGTTGAAGCTATACGATGTCTTCTTGTTCTCTGTCTTGCGGATGATTTCAAGAGGATAACCGTTGTCGATAGAAGAAATAGGGCAGTTTACGAGTTTTTTCTTGTTGAGCTTTGCCCACAGATTCAACTTACGCTCTTCCAGTTCCTTGTACTGCGCAAATGAAAGTTGGAGGATTTGCAGACCGTCTTCCTTGTGGTCACAATCAATCACATACATACAACGCTTGCTATCCCATTTCAGGCCACCTTCAAAGCTGTTGCTACGAAGTTTCTTGCACAGGTCTTCATCATCTGCATACATATCGCACGCAGTTGATACATAAAGGTCGATAAGGTCTTCTTTAAGTTGGGAGAAACGCTGTCTGGCATCGCAAACAGTTACATAGGTAATAGAAGGTTTGCCCTTGACCAGTTTCTTGTCGTTCTCGATTTTCAACATGAGTGAACGTAGCGGATATTCATATCCCTTGCGTTCCATAGGCAACACTTTGCCGTCTTTGTCAATTACTGGTGCAAGCGGCAGGATACGGACTGCGTATGTGCCATCTTGTGAGAAGCGCAGATAATTTGCACGCTTTCTGCTTTCATCACTGCTTTTTTTCTTGGCCTCTTCAAATGTTTCTTGTGAGGCTGCGAAGATGTCTAATGCTGACATCATGTTTTCTTGTTCCGTCATGGAGAAAAATACGATTAAATTTTTCTTGAAAGATTCTTCCATGTCTCTGCATAAGCTCCTGCGTAAGCCTCTTGTGCTTCAGCCGCTTTGATACGGTCTCTTGAAAGCAGGTCAATATGCCATTCCGACATAGCATGATGGATAATCTTCTCAATGACGAAATCCATCTCAGTTGTTGATTCATTTTTGAGGTCAAAGTATTCAAATTCTTCTTCCTCGCCTGGAATTTTACATCTATGAATCGGAGCGTAAATCTCCTCAAAATATCTGTATAGGGCTTCTGGTTCTGGGTGTCCTTCAAGTTCTTCTGATAAAGTCTTCAAAAGATACCCGAATAGAAACTTCAACTGAGGTAGTGAGCGATTCTTTTTCTTGTCAAATAGCAAATACCCATATTCACCGTCTGGCAATGAGTCCACTGAATCTAAAAGCTCGTCTGTGTCGGCATGGCCGTCATGGACTTCGACAATGCCCTTTTCTCTAATCATTTCACATAAGCGTCTTAATTATTATTGGTTCGTGATTGCAAAGATAAGGATAGTTTTTCATTCTGCCAAATTTTCAGTATAATAAATTTTGTATAGTATTGTTTTTAACATTTATAATGCTGATGTTTAGGCGTATTTCGTATTTTATTATTGCAAAAGAACATAATAGTAAAATGTGCTTTTAACATTAAGCACAAACAACGGATTATAGGTCCAATTGTTTGTGCTTAAATTATCATTTCCAGAATGCACTGGTAATGTCTGTCATTATGTTGCCTTGTTCTATCTTGTAAAACCGTTGGTTGGTTGTTCGTTTATTCAACGGACCAAGTTCTTTAATATACGGCCCAATCTTAATGTAGTCAAAATCCGCTATCTTAAAGTTCGGCGGCAATTCCTGACGGCCACTATACCATGCCGTTTTCAATCCCATTTGTTTTACTTTGCTGGCAAGATGTGAGATTTCGCTCGGTGCAATGTCACCTCCCATAAATGCCACACAAGTAATTCCACGGTTGATATGAATAATGGCATTGAGGTTATCCCAGTTCAATGTCCTTCCTATATCGTCTGCCAGATATTCACTGTGACACCCATCACAATGACAGGGGCAATTTGATATGTTTATTGCCAAAGTCACTTCGTCTGGAACCTCGACGAATACAACTTTTGTATCTACATATTTAAGCATACCTGTATTCCTTGAAATATTTAATTTCTGCTTCTTTTCTGGCTAATTTAGCTTCTTCCAATGTTGCAAACCCACCTAATGCAATCTCTTTTTTGTTTACCATGATACGTGCAAAATAACGACCTTTTATTTTTCTGATACCTGTCGCAAGGCGATTTGCGTGTGTCATTTTGCTAAAGTCCTTGTTGCAGTTATTTTCTCTATTATTACATACTCTTAGATTCTCTATTCGATTATCCAATCCATTATGATTAATATGGTCAACTTGCATTTTGTTATTAACTCCCATAATATAACGATGCAATCTCAATGTCTTTCCATTATAATTGGTTGCTGCATATAACAAATCACGTCTATTTGATTTCTCAATATGCCATTGATGAGATTTGCATAGCTCCAAGTTATCGGAGTCTATTAAAATCTTTCCAGTTACAATTCCATTGATGGAATAGCATACTATATAGTAATATACTACACCATCAATGGAAACTGTTTCATAAGTGTTCCGATGCCTGTTCATACACACGAGTTTTTTGCTCAATCTGACGGCCAGAAGACCAATTATTTATCTTTGTAAGATAACCTATGATACGGTCATAATAAGATATGTGTGTTGAACCACACTTAGGACATTTGTCAATAGGAACTTTTGTGATAAATCCGCAATCATCACATTCTGAATTTGGAACATTAAATGTTAGATACTGGCATCCATTTTCAGCCGCAAACTTTAGTATCTTCTCGTACTGTTTCTCACTCAAATGCTCTGAAAGATTCAGGTGTGCTGCCGCCCCTCCATCCAAATAATCACCAATGTAATTGCTTCCGTGCATGACTACCTTATCCAGTATCGACACGTCTTGGTCATTAGGCTTGAAGATATAACTTGCATACAGATTGGTATCAGACGGAATCCAGTACCCATCCTCTTTATCCCAGTTATAATTCTTCACAGCCAAAGATTCCGCTGGAACTTGCTCTGTATTGTATGTAGTTTTCTTTGTCTTGTGAATACGGTTTTGCTCTTTTACAATTCCAAACACATACTGGCAGAACTCGGCATATTCTTTGTTGTTTGTACATTGGATGCCGAAATATTCAGCTGCTTGGTTTAACCCATTCAATCCGATTGTCAGATATTGCTTATTCAGATTGATGAACCCTGCTTTATATACTGGTAGCAATCCTGCATTGTACATATCCCATAGCAATCCATTGTATGCTTCGTGATACTTATAGACTCGATTAAGAATGTCTATCAAATACTTTTCAAAGTCATCACAGAAGTTTTTAACCTTAAATGGATTAATTCCAATTCGGACTCCTTTTTGCACAGATTTTCCATTAAGTTCTTTAGTGCAAGCCCAATCCTGAACGATTCTGCTAATGTTAAGAGTAATAACTGATTTTGAGCCAGTCTGTACACCCATATTACCATTTGTGTAGTTAAACTCTTTGGTTTGTAGAGTGTTTTTGAGCCGACAACACGAACTGAGCGAGTCAACAGTATCGGATATGTATGTGAAGAAACTATGTCCTCTTGCATATTCTTCAGCTACAAATTTTGCACTTTCTTCATCAACGAATTTACCGTTTTGATAAACGAGCGCAAAAGATTCAACAGGGAACGTCAACATACAACGCAAACGCTCTTGGTTAAACCACTGCATAAATTCCTTCTGAAGCCAGTTCAAAGAATCCCATTGTGGCTGTGTTCCATCTGGGAAATAGAAATCCCCAAACATTCCATCGAAGAACGGCTTATCGAAATAGCTGAAGTTCACGAATGCGCTTTGTAGCCCACGAGCTGCCGCTGGTTGATTGATGCTGTATATGACTTGCTGCCAGTATTGGTGGATTTGTCCTTTAATGGTCTTCGTTCTTTGGCAATGCTCTGTGCTTATAACGGTATTAGTTTTTTGCCAGTAATTATCTCCCCATTCCTTTCTACAAAAATAGTCGAAATAGAGAAGGAACTCCGATGTGGCAACCGCCCCTGCAAACATGGCTGAAGTGGCAAAAATCAAGTTGATATACATACCACAAAAGCTATCAAGATTCTTTGGAGCCGCACTTAAACCACCAATACCCTTAATCCCTCCAGTCAAGAACGGATACATGGTTATAGAACAACAATACGGAGAAATGGCTCCAGCGAAACTGCTTTCATCATTTTTATATATAATGTGATGAGTCAAATCTCTTTCATAGTTCTTGCTGTCAAAGTCTGGATAAAGCTCTTTCAACTTATCCATAACCATAGCACGATTGATAAGGATGTTGTCTTGCTTGTGGATTTCAGAGTTTAATATTCCAATGTTTTTTCCTCCAACATTAGAATTGTCATCTATCGTAGCGTTTGCAGTATTTGAGCTTTTCTTGTAGTCCTGAATGAATTGCTGTTTTTTCGCAACCCAATCTCGAACATTACTTCTCTTAGCTCGATACAAAATAAATGACTTTGCAACTTTGTAATGGCCATGTTCCATTAAACTTTTCTCCACGATGTCCTGTATATCTTCTACAGACATCGGGTTTTCTGAAAGCATAGGAATATTCCCTATAACAGTTTTGATTACATCTGCGTCATAATCTTCTCGCTGGCTGTTAAATGCCTTTTGAATTGCTCCTTCAATTTTAGACAGGTCAAACTTTACGATTTGCCCATCACGCTTTACTACCATTCTTTCCATTAACTTAATCTTGCTTTACTGCATTCATAAGTCCGATTTGCTTGCAACTGAAATTGCTTGCATAGTCCTTCATTTCTGACTGAAACGCTTGCGTGTTATTGAAACCACAACAACGCATCTCACCACATAGACCTCCACGATACACACATTTGCGTACCATCATGGAAGCCAACGAAGGGTCAATTTTTGCTATTTCTTCTTTGATACGATTAAATACGATACGAGTCTCTGCGTGTGCTTGATTACACAACCTCAATTTCGCCATATCAATCAATGACTGGGCATTGACCAGCAGAGACAGATTGACTGGGGTATAGCGGTCAGCATTGTCTTTCAGCCATTCAAGCTCGTCACATACATCATCCAATGTCATTGTGCGTGTAGCTATTCTCTCATAGTTTCTGACCTCTTTCAATTTGCTGACCATTTCATCAATCTTGCTTCTCATCCCAGGGTTTCCACCTTTACGGTCATCCCTACAAGTAAGCTGGAATGGAACACTCCCTACATGGTGCCTAAGAAGGTGTGTGCTTATGAACAAAGGAATGTGTTTCAGCGTAACCCAAAACATTTGTGTGCGCACAGGCGAATGTTCGGCTTTATACAGGTCTAAAAGCGAAGCATGGCTTTTCCCCATAAAAGTTGATTCACACGCCTCTCGCATCAATTCTTCATCGGTCAGTTTGCGTACTGACACGGTAAATTCATTCATACGATTATCGTTATAAATAAAACAAAGGGGAAGATGGTGTATTTCAATTTGGAAAGTGATTGCAAATATACTCAAAATTTCAGTCAGATGAAAATACAGCGTCAAAAATATTATTCTGACGCTGTATTTTTAACATTAGATTCTCATCTTTTTCTTTCGTACTCGCATCCTTTCCCTTATCATTTGGGAAGATGGGGGAGATGTCTTTCTCCGTTGTCTGCACCCTTGTTTTCGATATGTCATCAGTGTTTTTCTAAACCTGACGGACTTGAAATAGGGGTTCAATGAAGTGTACCCTATCTGCTCTATAAACTCTGGCAACGGCTCATATCCTCCAGCCTCAATGATAAAATCATATTCAAGAGGTGCGTTAAGCCTTAGTTCAAGAGCAATATCGGTTTCACTAAACCTGACTCTTGGTGCGCTTCTTTTTTGTTGAGGCTTCTTGCTTTTGTGCTTCTTTTTTGTTTTCACCTTCTGTCTCCTCAACGGAATTAATGGAAGGTTCGGGTTCATGTACTTTTGATTGTTCATGTTCAATTTGTTTGTTTCTTCTTTCAAACGCAAGTCGCTCATTGTTTGCAAGCGACTTGGAATCTTTTACGTTGCCTATAATTCTCATTGCTATACCATATAAGTGATTGAAAAATCTGTTGTGTTACCGCAACTTCCACTACAATATAACACTCTGCACTGGCGTGAATTGCCTTTAATTGATACCGTCCAGTTTCTACTGTTACTAAAAGAAAATGATTGATATACTGCGTGCGTAGGTGGGTCTATAGTGTTAGGTATGTTGAACAATATTCCACTATGAATTGTCTTTAATTGACCTTGTATGCTTACGACATTTCCAATTTGACGAACATACAGTCCGTCTTTGATGGTAATCCATCCAGAATCCTTTAATTTTGTTTGGAAATCTCCCACTGCCGCTGCTCCGATGTTATCTCTTATCTTCTTTTTGTTTTCTTCTGTTGTAGCCATATCAGCTAAACACTTGGATTTTACAGCGTATCCGTCCAAATCAGATGTGCCAAGTGCGCCGATTTGAGAACGCAATACTGCTTGTGTATTTGTTGCGGTGATAAATTGAGATAATCCAGACGCTTTCTTTGCAAATGTATTATCTGCATTAGTCTTTGAATATACTTTATCCGTGTCAGCCTTCAACGAAAGGGAAGTATTTACTGACTCCTTTAACGCATATTTTTCTGACAGCAATACACCATTTTCCTTGATTGCAGGACCGATAGAAACATATTCTGTACCTGTTATTATTATGTCAGATACATTGTTCTTAATGCTGAACGTCTGTTTGTTGGCATCCAAGTATCCAATAGATGCCATAACATCTTTATTGGAATCTTTCCATATAACAGATTTCTGTAACGCCATATTTGTTTTCGGCACAGATGACAGCAATACGATACCTTCCAGCCCATCAGTCGCTATAGTCGTTACTCCAGAAATCAATACGGAACTATCGCTCCCCTTTATGCTTAGTATTGCTTTCCCTTTTCCATTTCCAATATAAGTATTTCTGAAATAGGACGTTCCACCATTATAACCAAGCATATTAAGGTTAAGCTCACCATTATCCGTTGCTGTACTAACATTGTGAATATGCGTACCTGTAGTTCTAATGCTTCCTACAGTTGAAGCGTTTGTTCTATGAGAAGTGTTGGCATTAAATACAATCTCTGTGCCTATCGTCATCTTTAACGCTCCATTTACATAGAACTCAATACCTGTACCGTTTTTCAATACAACACTGTAATTATTTCCATTAGCAGTCTGTGATTTAATTGTCAGAT
>ULXW01031473.1_pt1 | contig 32359 bp, 35 predicted proteins | sample 1961661 | NCBI WGS metagenome assembly ULXW01 (sample SAMEA4835849, study PRJEB28245) | human gut metagenome | biome: gut microbiome; material: fecal sample | place: Denmark | collected 2008 | reverse complement strand
TTCATGGGTATTTTTATGGCTTTTTCACCTCATATACCCGCAATCTACTCTCAACACTTAATTTCTGTTGCTTTCATGGCTATTTCTATGATTTTTTTAATTCTATGCCCCATGATTCACACTCACAAACCTTGATTTTCGCAGGATTAGCGGCTTTCGTTAATTTCCAGTGGTATTTGAACCTCATTTTCCTCCGCAATACTCATATACCTGCATCTCTGCGCCGGAAGCCCTGATTTTCGCAATAACCGCCCCACCTTCGTCCGTCCTGAGCACAAGCGCGCCGACATCCTCCAGGCGCTGTAGTGTTTCCTTGTGCGGGTGCCCGTATGTATTCCTGGCGGCGCATGAAATGACTGCCGCCTGCGGCATAATAGAGGCAAGAAATTCTTCACTTGAGGAATACTTAGAGCCATGATGGCCAACCTTGAGAATCGACAGGCTGTCAACCCCACAGTACCTCACCGCTTCCGCTACATCAGCTTCCATCTTAGAGGTCATATCGCCTGTGAACAGAATGGATTTTCCTTTATATTGAAGAAGCAGCACAATCGAATTGTCATTCTCTGACTCGCCGGTGCCGGTCTTGGAGAAACCTGTTTTATACGCTTTGCGGTCAACATTTGCATTTGCATTTGCATCAGAATGTCCAGGTTCATTGAGTGACACAATGCTGCATTCGCCAAATACATATTCCATTCCATACTCCGCGCACAGAATTTCTGTGCCTCTGTCTGCCAAAGTCGTCGCAATATCTTCTATATCTTCTATATCTTCTACATCATCTATATCCACAATCCCCTCCATCCTTGCATTGATTTCATCTGCTCCGGCATTATTCAGCCACGCCAAAGCACCTGTATATTTTGATATACCATATCCGGATATACCATATTCTGATGTGTCACCTCCTAATGCCCCATACTCCACTGTTCCATATTCTAATGCCCCATACCCCACTGTTCCATATTCTGATATCCCATACTCCACTGCTCCATATTCTAATGCCCCATATTCTGATGCCCCATATTTTAACGCCCTTTCCCTCAATTCCAGATACTTAGAATAATCACTCCCATTCAGCACAAGATTATAAATATCGGGAATATAAGCATTACCGGATAACGCCTGAGCCCAGCCATTCTCATGGTCGGCGTCACTGTGCGTCAAAAACAGGAAATCAAGCCTTCTCACACCCTTATATTTTAGAAACGGCTCAATCACTTTTTCATAGATATTCTTTGAAGAAGTACTTCCGCCATCGATAAACACATTGCCTCCGTTTGGAAGGCTTATAAATATCGCATCCCCCTGCCCTACATCTAAGAATGTCACCTCAAGGCCGCTGCGCCCTCTTGACAACAGAATTATGACTGCAATGACAAGCAGGCTCCTTAAAAATATATTCGCACCCATGACACATTTCCCGGTTTCCAGCTTCTCTGCTTCACCTTTCCTTGCGCCGCCTTTCACTGCTTCACGTCCCACCTCTCTGTGTTTCTTTGCTTCACATTCCGCTTCTCCACATCTCCTTGCCGCTCTCTTTTCAATCCACACCACAACACGTTTTCTCTGTGAAAAAAGAAATAACAGAATATAGTACACCATCACCTGCCACAGCTCCGGTCTGCCTGCCACAAACACACTTCCCGGAAGCGAAAGCATAAGTTCACTGCCATATCGAAACAGGATAAGTATGTAATGTCCTGCACCGGCAAAAAAACACCCTGCCGGTATACTTATAAGTCCCAACAGTCCACAGCCAAGCGCAGATATCATTATTAAACTCATCAATGGGACAACAAGAAGATTCAGAAACACAGAATAGACAGGTACTTCGTAGTAGAACCACAGAATGATGGGAAGTGTCGCAAGCTGAATTGCTACTGGTCCTGTAAGCCACTTTAGCCATTTTACGGAGAATCCATCTGTGACAACCGCCACACCCGCAATAGCCATAAACGACAGCAGGAAACCGGAATTGGCAATAACATACGGATTCTTCAATATAAGTATAATTGCGGACAATGACACAGCTGAAAGGATATCATACCTCCTGCCAAGCACTTGTGCGTTCACCGCGCATACAAACATCACTATCGCGCGCGTCGCAGACACAGAATTACCTGTCATAACGCCGAACAATACAACGAATATTCCGCTTATAATCGCAGACATCGGACAGAGAAAACCTATTCTCCGCAACAGCCTGTACAGTCCCATGCCTATAAGCGATATGTGGAGTCCCGTCTGGGGGTTTTTCCTGTCCAATATAGATGGCGTAACTTCTTATTATAAAGGGATAGTCAGCATACAATGCTAAGGGGGATAGCCCACTAGGGGATATACCCCCTTTGAACACCCCAGATTTGCTTATTCTTGAGATTTGTCTAATCACGCAAAACCATGTTTGCGGCTCTCTGTTATACGCATTGTATAACACCACTATATTTGTAACAAAAAATAGCGTGGCTGTCAAATCGTAGCCACACTATTTTTTGTGTTCCGTCTTACTGCTGATTCTGTTTTTCAGTAAAGAATGCCCCATAATTAAACATCTTCATGCTCTGGTATCTGCCCATGTCCAGCAGATTGTTTATTATGATTTCCACGTCCCTGTCCTCACCGGACGGCTCATGCAGTCTCTGGCATATCCTTCCATAGGCTGCAAGCATTTCACTGTAAAGTTTTTCACAGTATCTGCCTTCTGCAAATTCATTCTCTACCACACTGCTTTCCTCACAATCAAATTTATCCAGGTCATAATGTCCGTTCATCAGATCGTAGATCATTGTTTTGAATTCCTCATCCTGTACTCTCATATACATCCTCATCACTTTCCGTGCTCACCGGAATGCATAGAAAAAGGGAAGCCAGTCTTGTCAGATACAATCAAACTGCTTCCCCCTTACTTCTTCAGCGTCCTTACGAAGTTCATCAGTATTCTGCGTTCATCCGCATTTAAGTCATCCCATATCTCCAATAATTCACCTTGCTCATCCGTCAGGTCTGGCCGCATACCATCTCCGGCAAAGAACTGTGCGATTGAAATTCCGAATGCATCACAGATCCTTTCCAGGGTCGGTACTGTAGGTATGCTCTTCTTATTCATTATATTTGCCAACGCTGTCTGCGACATATCCGTGAGCTGTGCAAGTCTGTATTTGGAGACTTTATGCTTGCTGCATAATTCTTTTACCCTCTTTGGTATGTACTCCTCTGTACGCAAGTAAATTACACCTCTCTTCTATCTGTACGATATACATATTGTAACCGTTACGCAGAAGAATTATTAGAACCATATCTCTTTCGTAATTTACTCTAGTGTAGTGGAGTATCTGGGTAAAAAAATATGAACGGCAGATTTATGCAGTTCAGTTTTGTATCATGACAGAACCTTGATTTACCTTGTTTCCATCATTCTTATATCGTCTTGTTCCAATTATAAGCATACCATCTGCATCAGTATCCTTCAATAAAAATCGTTCGACATATTTCGCACTTTCCCATCCCCCATGTTTTTCTTCTACTCCATTGCGCTTTATTAAATTACACAACTTTTTTGCACTCATTGATAGATAATTTACCTTGCGTAAGAAAAAGAAAACAGGAGGTACAATCTATGAATCAGACGCAGATATCTGTCAACCACAGGCAGATAGGATACCGTATCAAGGAAGTAAGGGAGCAGAATCATATTTCACAGGCGCAGCTTGCGGAAATGACCGACCTTTCCGTCTCCTACATAAGCCACATTGAAAATGCAAAAAGAAAAGCAAGCCTAGAATCTGTTATCCGTATCGTGAATGCCCTCGGCATTACCGTGGATGAACTGCTTGCCGGAGTGCAGGTTAACAATCCGGCTGCATACCAGACAGACATCGATATGCTTATGGAGGACTGCTCGGAAAATGAGAAAAGATTCATCTATGAACTTATAAAGGCAAGCCTTGAAACCATGCACAAAAACGGCTGGGAGCTTGCTTCCAGTGACAGGCACAGATAAAGGCACACTATTTTCACACAAATAAATTTTCTTTGAAATAGACTATAGGGATATGGCTGTCCGTATAGTCTATTTTATTTCAGCATGAAAATTTTATAATAAAATCCAGCACAGAAATAAAGGTGGTAAGTCATGAACGAAAACGAGCAGAAAGCCGGCTCAGTTGCCGACCAGAAAAGTAAGATAAGGGAACGTTATAAAGGTATCAACCCAGATGAGCTTGACGTGATCCCTGCCCTTCCGCAGGAAGATATATTTGCAGTGGAAAATGAACAGCGTGTTGCCGTATATGCAAGGGTGTCAACGGATGATCCGAGACAGACATCCTCATATGAACTGCAGAAGAACCATTACCATGATGTCATCAGTAAGAGTCCGAACTGGAAACTGGTGCAGATCTATGCGGATGAAGGCATCTCCGGCACTTCACTCCAGCACCGCAATCAGTTTAAACTGATGATCGAAGACTGCAAAAAAGGTCAGATAGATCTTATCGTGACCAAGAGTGTATCACGTTTTGCCAGGAATGTGGTGGACTGCATCGGCTATGTCAGGGAGCTTCTCGCACTCCCCCATCCTGTCGGTGTTTTCTTTGAAACAGAAAGGCTCAACACCTTTGACCCCAAAAGTGAGATGGTGCTTTCCTTCATGGCCACACTTGCACAGGAAGAAAGCCATACCAAGAGTGAGATCATGAATGCATCCATTGAGATGCGTTTCCGCAGGGGGATTTTCCTTACACCGATACTCCTCGGGTATGACCATGATGAAGACGGAAACCTTATCATTAATGAAGGGGAAGCAAAGATCGTAAAACTCATATTTATGATGTACTTAAACGGATGCACCTGTCAGGAGATTGCCGATACCCTGACGGAACTCGGCTGCGAGACCAAAAAGGGGAACACCGTATGGTCTCCCGGTTCCATCCTTCAGATACTGCAGAATGAAAGACACTGCGGTGATGTCCTTGCACATAAGACCTACACTCCGAACTACCTCAACCACAAATCAAAGAAGAATATGCAGAACCGTCCCCAGTACCGGAAGCGCGACCATCACGAAGCCATCATATCAAGGGATGACTTTATTGCGGTCCAAAGGCTGATCAGCAATGCCAAGTATGGGAACAAAGGGATTCTTCCGCAGCTGAAGGTCATTCCGGGAGGTGTCCTGAAAGGTTTTGTATCCATCAACCCCAGATGGGCGGGATTTAAGGAAACGGATTACATGAATGCTTCTTCCAGTGTTTATGACGGCACGGAACAGTCCGGCCCGTCTTCCGGTCATGTGGAAGTAAAATCCGGTGAATTTGACCTGCGCGGATATGAGATCGCACGCTCACAGTTTTTTGACAGCACGGACCGTATAACCGTTACCTTCAGCCAGGGAGATATCCGCTTTTCCGCTCCTGCCGTCCGCAAACTTGACAGCACACTTGTAGAACTTCTCATACACCCAAAGAAACTGGTCTTTGCCGTAAGGAATGCGGGAAAAGACTGCCGGAATGCCATGCAGTGGTCTAAAAAGAAAGACGGCAAAAACTCCCCACGTGAGATCAGCGGGACTGCATTTCTTCCCACTCTATATTCCCTCCTCGGCTGGAACGATGACTGCCGTTACCGCATCACTGGGGTAAAGCGTGGCAGCGGGAATGATGCCGTACTGCTCTTCAACCTTTCCGAACCGGAGATATTCATTCCCAATGACATGGTCGGTGCACCGGATGCGGATCCGGCCGTAAAACCCTTTACGGACAACCAGCAGAGAAATGTCCGAGCCTATCCGCCTGACTGGGCAGACACATTTGGGAGCAATTATTACAGCCACGCACAGGCAGAGGAACTTGCCGGATTCACCGGACGTAAAGACCCGGATACCTCCCATGCCCCGGTAACATACAACGACACTGATATACAGGTCACCAGTAAAAATGACATCGAAAAGAATATTAAACAGATCATGTCAGATATGAAGGAGAACACAGATGAACATACAGACAAACGATGAAAAGAATACCATTCCCGTGACCGAGGATGATGCATTCAGCTATGACGGGTATCAGGTCGTCCGCGGCGAGTTCTTTGCCCATACCTATGAACCGTCCTTTACTTTTAATTCCAGCAAGGTATCCGTAAACACCGCATGCATAAAAAAACTGCCGGATACGGATTTTGTGCAGATACTCGTAAACCCGGATGAAAAGAAACTGGCGGTGCGTCCATGCCAGGAGGATGAGAAGGATTCCTTCCGATGGTGTTCCGCAACGGCAAAACGCTCTCCCAGACAGATCACCTGCCGTATCTTTTTTGCCAAGGTCGTGTCGCTTATGGGATGGAATTCATCCTACCGCTATAAACTGCTTGGGAAGCTGATACGGTCAGACAATGAACTTCTCTTTGTCTTTGACCTCACCACGCCTGAGATCTTCGTGCGTGAGGAGAAAGAAGACGGGAAGATAAAAGCGTCCCGCACGCCAAGCTATCCGGAAGAATGGCAGAACCAGTTCGGTGTGCCTGTCGAGGAACACCAGAGCAATTTACAGGTCAACATGTTTGACGGTTATGCGGTGTTCGGCATCTCCGAAAACAATACCGCTGAACCGGAAGAAGAAAAAACAGAACATCCAGAAAAGGAGGAACAGCATTATGAACAGAGAAACCTCTTTGAAGCCGGTCCTATGCATTGACTTAAAGAAAAACAGGATACGCATACACAAGCTCACGCTCCATATGCTAGGTGACCCGGAGTATATCCAGCTGCTTGTAAACCCACAGGACAGCATGATCGCCATAAGGAAAAGTGTGCGTAAGGATTACCTTGCCCACCGTGTACGCTACAGTAAAGCCGACAGCCGTTACTGCTACGAATTATACAGTACGGAACTTTTACAGGCATTACGGCATACGGGCATATATCTGGAGGACAACCGCAGCTACCGTATCTACGGTGCACTGAATCCAAAAGAATGTCTTGCCAGCTTTTCCATGAATGAATGCGTGCTTGTAGATGATATGACCCGAACGGAGGAATCAGTATGAACAACAGACCAGTCCCGGAACTTCAGACGGATCCGGAATTTGATGAGCTGATACAGCCAAGGGAAGAAAAGTACCTGGAAGAACTCGAAGAAAACATCTTTGACCACGGATGTCTGGAGCCTGTATGTGTATGGAACGGTATCATACTTGACGGCCGCCTGCGGTATAAGATCTGTACGAAATGGGATATCCATTTCAACATTCAGCGCATGATGTTTGAAAGCCGTGATAAGGCAGTCTCTTTTATCTGCCATGAACAGCTAAAACGTACAGACCTTACCGGGGAATACAAAAAATACCTGATAGGCAGACTGTTCCGTGCGGACATGAATACCGCCATTGATGAATTCATGAAAAAACATCCTGGCACGGAACTAAATGCAGACGGACAGGTGTCACAGAAATATGTCCGTAAGACGGATATTGCCACCATCATAGGCAATGAATTTAATTTTGGTTTTTCCACCGTGACAAAATATGATATTTATGCCCGTGCGGTCGATGACCTGAAACGGAAAAGCCCGGAGATCACAGAAAAGATATTAAACGGGAAACTCCGTGTATCCCATGAAAATATCATAGAACTCTCCCGTCTTCCCATTGAGGATATCAACGGACTGAAAAGGCTCTTGGACAGCGGATCTATAGACCGCATCGGATACTCCCAGCTCCGGCACGAACTCAGGTGGCAGAGGCTTCCCACCGGAAAACCGGACTCAAGAAGGATAAAACGGGAAAAGGAAAGTGCCGAAGCCGGAATTAAGCAGATGCCTGCCACTGACCCGGATGCGGAACTCGAAAGCCTTAAATTTACGATACCTTCATGGTCAAAGACCATATCAAGGACCATTGAACTTACAGATTTTCCTTCCACCTCAGTTAATGCAAGGCGTGAAGTGAAGATGCAGCTGTTAAACCTAACAAGAAAAATAACCAGACTGCTTTCGCAGCTTGAGGAGGATGATCCAGATGACAGAAGAACAGACAGCCGGACAAACGCCACAGGCCATTGACCTGATGCAGTTCGTCCCAAAAGTACACTTTGAACAGATTCCTATCAGGAATCTCGTATCCAACCAGGAATACCAGCGCAACCTCTCACAGCACCATGTCCAGCGTGCTGCCGCCAACTTTGACCTGTACCAGATAAATCCCGTAAAGGTCAGCCGGAGGAACGGCATCAACTATGTATTCAACGGGCAGCACACCATTGAGATCGTTGCCCTCGTTTCAGGATCCAGGGAAACACCCGTGTGGTGCATGGTATACGATGACCTCGGATATGAACATGAAGCGGATATCTTTGCAAACCAGATGAAATATGTAAAGCCCCTGCTGCCTTATGAGATATTCATGGCAAACATAGAGGCCGGCAATGACAAACAGCTCATCATCCGTGACCTGGTGGAATCCTATGACCTTACCATCGCATCTACCACGACACCGGGCGGTATCTGCGCTGTCGCAACCCTGGAAAACATCCACGACAAATACGGCTACCATATGCTCGACCATGTCATCCGTCTCATTGCAGCCACATGGGAAGGGGCATCCCAGTCCTTCAGTGCAAACATGATGAACGGACTGGCACGTTTCCTGAACGCTTACGGTGATGCCATAAAAGATGATGTATTTAAGGAAAAGCTTGGAAGGATATCCATCAAGGAACTCGCCCGCACTGCAAAGGACAGGCGTTCCGGCTCACTCGGATTTGCGGAAGCCATACTGATATACTACAACAAAAAAAGCCGGAATCCGCTTACCTGGGATAAACTTTATACCCATAAACTTCCGCATAAAAAGGACATGGAAGAAGAACCGTCCGACATTCCTGAACCTGGGGATGCGGACGGTGAAAGCAGCCAGATGGAGCTGTTCGGACTTCATGACAGCGGGGTTTCCGGGTGATCTACACGGAAACCTTTACCCTGCTGCCTTCCAGAAAGAAGAACTCATATTTTTTTGCGCCAAGCACCGTTACTTCACAGAGAACTAGCTGTGCGATCTCCGGAACGAATCTGGTAAGCGGTTCATTTTCCACGGCTTCCATCATCTGCCCTGCCCTGATCTTTTCAAGCGGTGTCCCATCCGACTTCATCTGCTGCCATCTTTCCATATGCTTATCCCTGTCCGTGACCAGTCTGTTAAATGCTTTTACAAATCCCTTTTCCAGGTCTGCATTATCAACGTAGGCATTCATGCATGCCACTTTCCCGTCTTTCCTGTGGTTCTTGCACTGCCACTGTACGATTCCCCTTGATCTCCATGAATGTCTCGTGAACAGGCTTTTGCAGTCCCCGCAGAACACCTTCTCACAGAACGGCATGCAGTCCGCACCATAACTGTACCTGTCCGTGCCGTGCGATTCCATGAACCTTTCCCTGCGGTCGAATTCTTCCTGTACCGCATTCCATGTCTGCTTATCTATAATCCCCTTATGGCTGTCCTTTACATAGACCTGTGCGATCTCACCGTTGTTTCTGACCTGTCTCTTGGTAAGGAAGTCTGCAGTATAGGTCTTCTGCAGAAGTGCATCACCCATGTGCTTTTCCTGTTTTAGGATCCCTGTGACCGTGCTTGGATACCACTTTGTCTGCCCGAGACACCCCGGAACTTTCTCTTCCGTCAGTTCCTTTGCGATCTGTGCCGGATTGATTCCGATAAGGAAGTCCCTGTATATCCTTCTCACCGTCTTGGCCTGTTCCTTATTGATGACAAGCTTCCCGTTCTCATCCTTATCGTATCCGAGGAACTTGAATGTGTTGAGATGCATCTCACCGTTCTTGAATTTCGTGCGGATGCCCCATTTACAGTTTTCTGAAATATTTCTCGATTCATCCTGTGCAAGGGAACTTAAGATGGTGAACAGAAGCTCTCCCGTGGAATCCAGCGTGTTGATGTTTTCCTTCTCAAATATGATGCCGATCCCCAAGTTCTTTAATTTTCTGGAATATGCCAGGCAGTCCTGCGTGTTCCTTGCAAAACGGCTGATGGATTTTGTTATGACAAGGTCTATCTTACCGCCCTCGCAGTCTGCGATCATCTTTTTGAACTGTTCCCTTTTCTTTGTGTTTGTACCTGAAATGCCTTCATCTGCATAGATGCCGGCCATTTCATAATTCTCATGCTCGTTGATATATTTTGTATAATACTCGACCTGTGCTTCAAAGCTGTGGAGCTGGTCTTCCTGGTCCGTTGACACACGGCAGTAGGCTGCCACCCTTATCTTCTTTTCCTGTACCGCCTTATGCCCTGTCTGCACCTTTTGGCTTCTTGCTGGTATAACTGTAACGCTTCTTGCCATTCTTATCATCCTTTCTCTGAATATAAATATCTTTTTTGATCTCTCCCCATCCCTTTATGATGGTATCCGGAACCCTTGTCCCGTCACAGAAGTCTTTCCCCTTCCGCTTTCTCCCATTGCATACCCATATGACCTTATGGCTTTTGGTGTTCACATGCCTCACAAGTCTGCTTCCGCATAACCCACAGAAGATCTTCTCCCTGTATGGATACTCTGTTTCAGTATTTTCAGGGATCGGCTCCGGCTCTTTCTTCTTATGCCTTCTTTTCCATGAGGCTTCTTTCAGATAGGTGAATTCCTTTTTCCCCTTATCTGTCGGTTTTTCCCCTATATACATATTTTCATCGAAATTCCATGCCCCGCGCAGGACTCCGTCCGGAATGTTTATTCCTTCACAGAAGGACTTCCCATACCGCTTTGTACCGCTGCATCCCCAGTTCAGCCTGTTGCCGTTACTGTAGATCCTTTTGTAAAGCGGGTGTCCGCATCTGGCACAGAAGATCTTGTTCATGTATGGGTAATTTTCTTCCGTGAATTCTTCGATTACCGAGCTTTCCGCAAGATAATCCCGCTTTGCTTCCAGTGCGTCCTGTGCTTTCTGCCAGAGTTCGGGGGAAACAATGGCTTCATGGTCATCTTCGATGTACCACGCATCCACTTCTCCCCTGTTCCTGACCAGTTTTCTTTCTTCATTCACAAAATGCTTATGCATGATGTAATCGCCCTTGTAGATCTCATTTTCAATAAGACGGAACACCGTGCTGTCGATCCATTCTGCACCGCCTACGGTCTTTACCCCGTTTTCATTCAGATGCCGTTTGATTGATGCAGGAGTATATCCGTCTGCTGCCATCTCATAGATCTTTCTTACCCATACCGCTTCCTCTTCGTCTGCAATATAGACTCCCCGCTCATCCTTCTTAAATCCGAAAGACCGCTCAAGGTACTGCACAGGGATCCCTGCCTCGTACTTTCTCTGATACACCATCTTTGCACCAACGCTTCCGCTCTCGCTTTCTGCCTGTGCAAATGCAGCAAGGATCGTAAGCATAAGCTCACCTTCCCCTGACAGGGTATTGATATTCTGGAGTTCAAAAAAAACACCAACATTCAGTTCTTTCAGCTTTCGTGTAGCTTCCAAAACGATTGAGGTGTTTCTTGCGAACCGTGATACGGATTTTGTTAATATAAGGTCTATTTTTCCCTTACGGGCATCAGCTAACATCTTCTGCAGACCGGGACGTTTTTCTTTGAATCCTGATATGGCAAAGTCACTGTAAACTCCGGCATACTCGTAATCAGGATTACTGGTAATGGCTTCTTCATAATGCCTGATCTGGTTTTCCAGTGAATTTTCCTGTTCATCCGCATCCGTTGAGACACGGCAGTAAGCACATACCTTAAGTTTACGCTTCTGTCTGCTGTTTCCTTCCCTTATCTGAATCTCCAAATTCTGCCACTCCTTTCTCTTTGGGTAGTCTATATATCACTCTGAAAGCCAATAATAGCAAGTACAATCTGCGATACCTTTCACCTTTCTTTCCTTGGCATAAATGGAAAAAAAATACGGCTGACAGCCATTACTGACCATCAGCCATATCCTTATTTCAGGAGTTCATTAACCCTTTTCTGTACTGCGGAATAATCATATCCGGCAGAAGTGATCCTTTTCTTTCTGTCAGAACCATTTCCCCAGTCACCATGAATAACTTCCCTTGCGATCTCATCCACGGATTTCCTGGATGGGGAAAGTTTCTTATTCACGATACTCTGGACTGCAGAATAGTCATACCCCGCCTGTGAGAGCAGTTTCTGTCTTTCCGCACCATTCCCCCACTTTCCGGCAATCACCTCGGATGCGATCTCCTCATTGGACTTCTTCACCGGAGCGGGTGTACTGCTTCCCTTGGCATAACCGTTCAGCCCGGCTGCCTTGATCTTTGCAGGGAAATCCACATAGCAGTAATCCTGATCACAGGACTGCCCATTGATCTTGTTGCTCCGGATAAGGTTTGTCTCCCCTCCGAACTGCCAGATCTGTGTCTCTGCACCGCTTGCCGGGGCCGGCTTGCTCTTACCCCATCTTGCAACCCAGTGGCTGTAGCGGATAAGCTCCCCGTCATTCATCTCGCTGTTGAAGAATGACTCGGACGAATAGATGCCGACCCAGTATCCGGCAGCTTCTACTGCAGAACAGAATGCCTTTACGATCTGTGTCAGTGTATTTCTGTCATTCTTGGTGATCATGCTGCCTTCCACATCATAAAAGACAGGATACTCATATCTCTTTCCCTTAAGCAGTGAAAGGAAGTATTCTGCCTCCTTCTTGGCATCTGCCACGCTTCTGGCATTTCCATAGAAATATGCGCCCTTTGGAAGTCCGCATTCCTCACATTTCTTATAGTTTGATTCAAACTGGCTATCCTTATAAAGTCCGGCATCAGCACCTCCGGCTTTGATGACTGCGAACTCCACGCCTTCCTTGCTCTTAGCCCTTGCAAAGTCAAAACTGCCCTGCCAGTGGCTTACATCGATTCCAAATTTCTGACTCATAATATGATCCTCCAATTCTCTGTAATAAAAGAGGGAAGGAGCTACCCTTCCCCGTTGTCTTTGTCTTCTTCTGACCTGTCATGAAGCTGTTCCAGCACGGCTTTGATCTTTGCCGGAACCGGAAGTCCCAGATGGGATGCATTCTCCAAAAGGGAGATTCCTTCATTTGAGATGTAGAAGAAAATGGCTGCCGTCCTTAAAACGCTCCCCGTTCCGATGACATATACATCAAGAATGTTTGCGATACCGACCATAAGGAAAATCAGCACCTTACGGCAGATTCCCTTAAAACCGACTGCGCTGGACAGCTTCTGGTCACTGATTGCACACATGACTCCCGTAATGTAATCGATGACCACAAATGCGAGCAGTGCAAAGAGCAGGCCGTCACATCCTCCAAGAAAGTATCCAAGCCATCCTCCGATTGCCGTGAATACAAACTGTACTGCGTTACAGAATTCCTTCATTGTCTTGTCCTCCTTTGATTTTTTGTATGAAAAAAGCAGCTACCCGTAATGGATAACTGCCTGATTCCAAAAAGTATTTTATTGTTCCTGTAAAATATAAGTGATCTTCATTGTCTTATCTGCCGTCTTTGTAATTGGGGCATCAAGGTTATTGATGGTTGCCAGATAATTACACATCATGTACCACCCGGACGTTGACCATGTGCCATAATCACAAAAATAGATGAGTGGTTCATTTCTTACAGGAGTCACGCTCATCGTATAACTGGAATTAAACAATGTCTGTGTCTCCGGTGGCATGATCTCATCCGTTGCCAGATTCGCAATCAGAAGCTGTTCATAACTGTATTCGTAATAAACCCGTCCGTTAATCACGAACTTCGGCACGCCATTGATGTTGGTCACATTGGTCCGCTTCAGCTTTACAACATTTGCCGGATTCGTGATCTGGATTTTATACACATCATACGGGGCATCATATCCCCTCAGCAGAAGATAGCCTTCGGTAACGAACATTCCCCAGTTCCCTTCCGTCCTGAGATATTTATCCGTGGTGTTTGTTATTTCATACTGCTTGATTTTCCAAGTGTCCACTTTTATTTCCGTTATAAGAAACTTGCCCTCTGGGGCAGTCCTGCTGTTGCTGCTCGTGCAGATATACAGACAATCATTTGACGGATCATAATTATATGACCAGTAGCCAATCTGCAGTTCCGAAGACAGTTCTGCCAGTTCGATTTCTTCGATAAGCGGTTTCGTGGTGTAAATATTATCAAGAATAGATACCGTCTTTAAAAATGCACGTCTTTTTGTGATGTGGATATGGTTCTTATCTGCCACCTTGAAATAATACACACAGTCCTTTGCCCTGTCGATTAGGAATATCAGCTCTGTTTTTCCAATCGTCATACCGGAATATCTGCTGCTCGTGCTTGCCCCTGTCCTGTCAGGGTACACATACTGAAGATTGTCTTCTGCAATGGACTGCATCAGTAAATTATCCCTGATTGGACTGGTATTTTTACTGCCGTATGATGTAAGTCCACCATTTTTATGTGTAAGACAGATGCTGGCAATCGTGCCGTTCGCCTGACTGGTTGCAAAATCATATACATATTTCACATACCTGTCTTTCAGATTTACTTCCGATTCTGTCTGGTTGAATCCGCCACGGAAGGTATTCTTTGTGTTGTTCTGCATTCCATGTGAAGCACAGCCGACAAGGTTTGCATCTGCCGGGGGATAATATTCATCCGCATTCTCCGGTATCTCCCTGTCGAAGCACAGGATGCCTCCGAGCAGTTTTTCATAATACGGCACGAATTCATTCAAAAACCTGTTCGGTCTCTTGGAAAGTCCAAGCGGTTTCAGGATGTCCCTTAGTGCATTGGTGACCATATTGCTGTTCTGGTAGGTTTCCACCTCACCTGTGTTTACATCAGTAAGTTCTATTCTTGTTGTTCCCTTGAGCATCGTCATCATCTCCATTTCTATAATTCATGATAAAGGATGTAAGCGTTGCATCGCCCGCAAGCCAGAAACGGAAGGTTATCGTCTTTGCTTCCAGCAGTCCGGCATACAATTCATCAAGCTCCATTGTGAGAAAATCCGCCATTGGGGTTTCACCCGTAAAGGTCTCCCCGTCATAACTGTACTGTACCGTGATCTCTCCCTCATATTCTGCATTCAGTGCCTTGATTCCAAGAACCGTGCCGTCCGAAAGATCCGCTGTGCATTCAATATACTGTTTTGGCGGTGTTCCCGTAATCACGGCATTCAGCGGAAATGCCCTGCTGTCACTCCAGCTTAATACGGAAGGAAGCGTCAGCCCTTTTATCAGATCCCACTCCGGCATCTTTGCAAATCCATGTTTCTTAAACAAAAGTGCATTGACCTCTGTTTCTTCCAGTCCGACAAGTACATCTGCTGTTTCTGACAGCTCCTCATTTATGATCTGGTTCTCCACCGTATACAGTTTTCCGTCCCCGTCTTTTATCAGGAGTTTAAACGGGACCAACAGGTCAATCGGTGTGTATTTCACTTCAAAGGTCTTACTGTCCGCATAATACTGGAAAGTAATATCCGGGGAAGCTGTATCGGGCTTTGTGAAAGTATAGTTCTTGTCTGCACTAAAACCGAAACCTCCATCATAACACTGGACAGGAACAGAAATCATATGAAGGGAAATATCTCCCGTGTCCCAGAACAGAAGGTCATACTTTAGCTGGTAGTCCGCCCCGGATGCATTGTAATGCGACCATCCTTCCCACCGTATTTTCAGAAAACGGTAATAACTGTATAAAGTCCCTTCTTCCCTGTAAAGCGATCTCATTCTGGTATCACGGTTATCCACTTTAAGGTGCGTAGCATCACTGCCGATTCCCCAGTAAGAATCACCGTGTGCATAAATGTACGGCACGGCTTTTCCGAGGAACGTGAAAAAATCCGCACCGCTCACGGCAAGCGTACCGCCATCATAGCTGTTGCTGTCCTGTAACAGACAGGTCATATTGGTGACACCGGCCGAAAAAATATCATTTATATTGTCATAATTCATAGTGTAAATTCCACTCCTTTCACTCCGTCAAAGCCGGATATATCAACCGTTGTCCTTTCCAAGAAACCTTCATCCACTTCATCCGTCACGGCTTCCTGTGTCTGTTCAGTTACTGCTTTCAGTTCAAAGAACCCGTTTTCAACGGTAATGGTATCCTGGAACTTAACGGAAGTCTCTGCCGCGGTAATCACATACTGCGGACGGACTGCTGCGGTATAACCATTGACTTCCACCCCGTCCACCTTTGTGAAGTATGAAATATCGATCACGAGGTCTTCTGCATATCCGTGGTCGAGGGATTCCGGCTCTGACTTCTGTACATACCGTTTCCGCAGCATGAACCGTTCTTCCGTATTGACCGTGATATATCCGTTATAATTTGGATTTCCCCGCACGCTTGTAAGTACAAAGGTTCGGAGGATCTCCGTGATCCATGCACGGTCCGTAAATGCATCTGCTTCATAGTTCTGGTCTGTGATTGGAATATTCCCGATTGTCTGTGTCAGTCCCTGTGTCTTTTTGGAAGGGAATGTTACGGATGCCGTATCCTTAAACACATCAGCCACAAACGGTACATCCGTAATGCTGATATTTCCAATATTCTCATTGATATTGATGCGTCCGTTCCAGTCTCCCAGTCCTGCTGCGAGTCCCTGACCGCTGATGGTTGCCCTAATCTGCGCCTCACCAATCTTAGCACTCCCGGATGATATCTTCAGATACATGGAAAATGTATTGGAGCTGTTCTCTATGACTTTCGATATCGGAAAAAACAATGTCACGACATGCTTCCCATACAGACAGGTCTTGACCGGCATGAATGTATCTATGGTTTCATTATTTATCTTATAAACAATGGACAGCTCCGGCAGTTCCGTTTCTGCTGCCACGCCTTCTTCCGGCTCTCCCCCGGTATCCGGCTTTACCACCTCCAGAAGCATTTCACACTGGAATGCTGCCGTGGTTTCTTCCGTTGCAGTAAAGTCAATATCCATCACATTCATAAGGGACTGCCCAATTTCAAACGGGGCAACATTGACAAAACTGTAAATTATGGTCTTTCCGCTTTCCACGGAATTGATAAGACCTGTAATATTCTTATCATTCTTGCTCTTGGCAGATGCAAGCCTCGGATTCTTCCCGACACATTTCAGTGTCATTTTCCCGTTGATCTTACATTCGATGCTCGTAATGCAGCTTATCTTTGTTTCATCTGCATGTCCGCCTGAAAACTTCAGGATGTCCCCGACTTCCAGTGCCGGATTCCCGATGGTGGAACTGTCAAACGGTACATAATTTATCTTCTGCAGTGCTGTGAGTATCTCACGCAGTATCTTCTCCCTTACGGATTTCAGTCCGAACTGCAGTAACGGATTGATGCCGAGGTTCATGGTAAGGGCATCGTCTTTTTCCATCGCAATGTATTCTGCCGTCTGGCTGATCTGGTTTGTGGATGATACTGCCGTGTATCTTGTAACAAAGTCAGAGTAACTGCTGTCAAACCTCTCCTTCTGCTCCACGTTCCATACGGATTCATTCCCGTACCGCTTAAGAACAAGTTTTCCGTATCGGTCTATCTGGCAGAAACAGCCAAGCACCTGTGCCACATAAAAGACCATGTCACGGAAGGTCTCTATATCATTATCCGAATATATACCGAGCGTGGTCTTACCGTTCGGAAAGGCACTGATCTCCGCAACCGTCTGTGCCATTTCCACCTTGCATGCATCACACGCGGCTTTTAAGAACTGGTATGGCGTTCCGCTTGAGGATTCCAGTTTCAGGGACTTCTCAAAACGGAGCATATGGTCATAGCCTTTCAGTTCCAGTGTCCGCACCTTCCTGTTGGCTTCGGAAACTTCATAGATTCCCATCGGTATGGACTCCGTTGTCCCGTCCAGAAGTGTCAGACGGTAATAAAGCCGTACCTCGGCATCTTCCAGAGTGTAACGGTCGATCTCCGAAAACAGGCTGATTCCCATTTCTGCTGCATACACTGTTCCGAGTTCTATCTCCGTGTTACTGCAGCACTGCCATTTTATGTAGCCGGAACCCTTCACGATATCCTTTGCCGTGAATTCATGTACCTTTCCGGCTTTTGTCGTGATCGAACCGTACCACTCATATTTTCTTGTATTCTGCCTTACGGCATTTTTGAATTTCTCTGATACTTCGATCACAGCATCTGCCTCCTACATTTCTTTCAGGGTAAAGGATACCGTCCACAGTCCCTTATAGGATGTGTCCTTTTTAAGTGCTGCCTTAAATCCCGTGATATACATTTCTGCATCTTTCAGTTCCAGTGTTTCCGTGTCAAAATATTTCACTGCGATCTTCGGCATCTTGGAATATGCCGTCAGCAGTTTAAGCCACTTCGGAGACACGGAAAAAGAGACGGAAATGCCAGCCACTCCCGTCCTTACTATATCCCTCTGTGTGGTTCCCGCCTCTGTTTCACCACCGGAGTCCGCCTCGACATCTGACAGTCCGATATCGTAGGAATCCGGCAGAGGCAGAGGCTTCTCATTAAAAACAAGATATTGTATATATGCCATTTTTATCTGCCCCCGCTTCTTAAGTTCGCCCTCTGCTGTGCCGAAACAATAACCTCATCAAGTATCGTACCACCAAGGTACACAGGAATGACAATGTCACCGCTGTCCGGTTTGATATTCTCGATTGCAGAAGTAATTGCAGAAAGCATCCCGGAAATGCCTTCCGGCTGTGCTGCCGTTCCTGTTCCCGTCATGCTTTCCATGCTGCTGACCTTCGGACTGACTACCATATCGGAAGATACACCGCTTACCGCCTTTTGGATCATGCCCCGGCTCTTTTCGATACCCTTGGCAAGACCTCCCATAAAGTCAGGCATCCATGATTCATAATCCGTCAGCGGGCCTTCATCCGGCACGGAGAAGTGAAGGAATGACTTGATCTTGTCTGCCACACCCTTAACGGCATCCCCGACTGCACCGATACAGCTCTTGATTCCGTTTACGATTCCCATGACCAGATCCTTGCCCCAGGTAAATGCCTGTGAAGCAAGCCCCGTGATATGGTTTTTCACATTAGAAAAACCTGTCTTTACTGCATTCAGGACATTTCCCATCGCACCTTTCACCGCATTTACGATTCCATTGAATACGGATGTGACCGCACCCTTGATTGCACCAAGCACCGTTGAAACGGTCGACCTGATGGTATTCCATATGGTGGTGATCGTACTCTTAATCGTATTCATGATGGTGGTAATGGAGTTCTTGACCGCAGTAAAATCCCCTGTAATCAGTCCCTTGATCCCGCTTACCACGGCACTGATGATGGTCTTGATGGCATTCCATACCGTGGAAAAAATCGTCTTTATTGCATTCAGTACAGTAATAATGACTGTTTTTATCGTATTCCATACCGTTGTAATGACAGTCTGGATAATCGTCAGGACTGTCTGAATAATCGTTTTGTAGATATTGAAATACGTTGTCACCAGTGTTTTTATCACATTAAAAACTGTAGTAAATACACCCTTGATGGCTTCCCAGATGGTCGTGATGACCGTCTTTATCACATTGAAAACCGTCTGGATGATGGTCTTATACAGATTGAAATAAGTCGTTACCAGGGTCTTGATCACTTCAAACACGGTCGAGAAGATAGTCTTGATGGCTTCCCACACCTGTGAGAAGAATTCCTTGATTGCATTCCATACCGTAATTGCAACCTGTTTTACGTTCTCCCAGAGGTCGATCCAAAACTGGCGGAACCCGTCACAGTTATTCCAGAGATAAATAAAAGCAGCCACAAGAGCTGCAATGGCTGCGATAATAAGTACGATTGGATTTGCGAGCATCGTTGTATTCAGTGCTGCAAAAGCCCCCTTCACCGTATTGATGACTCCGGCAATCTTCGGTACAACCGTCATGATCGTACCGACTGCGGATATGACCTTTCCAATCACGATAAGCACGGGACCAAGTGCTGCCGCCAGAAGAGCTATCGTAACGACCGTCTTCTTCGTACCCTCACTCAGTCCATTCAACCAGTCCACAAATTTCTGCACCCATCCCACGATCTGTTTGATGGCCGGCATCAGAAGTTCCCCAAAAGATATCGCCAGACCTTCCAATGCGGATTTTAAGATAGTGATCTGTCCCTGTAAGTTATCAAGCTGTGTATCTGCCATCTGCTGTGCAGCACCACCGCTTTCCGTGATGGATTTCTGTAAGCTGTCCCATGTGCTTCCTGTATTGGCAAGCAGTGCATTTACAGAAGACAGGTCCGTCTTGTTAAAAATCGTGCCGATGATGTTGGACTTCTCCGCTGATGTCATTCCGTCCATGCTCTTATTCAGATCACCAAGGATATCATTCATTGACCGCATGTTTCCTTCGGAATCATATACGGAAATGCCCAGTGCTTCCATCTGGGCGGCTGCTTTATCCGTAGGATTCTGCAGTGACAGGATAATGTTACGAAGATGCGTACCGCCTTCTGCCCCCTTGATACCATTATTGGCAAGGATACCAAGTGCGGTATTGAGTTCTGCCGTACCGCCCTTGATGGATTTGGCTGTCGCACCAATGGTAAGGATTCCCTCGCCCAGCTGTGCAACCGATGTATTCGTGGTAGATGCAGTCTTAGCCATCTGGTCTACCATCGTTTCTGCCTCATCCACTCCCATGCCAAGTGCAGACATGGCATCCGTTACCATGTCGGAAGCATCCGCAAGGGCAATATCCCCGGCAGCTGCCAGGTTAAGTACGGTCGGCAGTGTATTACACATCTGCTCCGTGTCATATCCGGCAAGAGCCAGATAATTTAATGCCTCGGCACACTCGGATGCAGAGAAGGCTGTTTCTGCCCCCATCTTCTTTGCCAGCTTGGAAAGGGTATCCATTGTATTTACGGACTGCCCATTTACCTTAGACATGGAATCTTTTGTGATTCCCATAGTAGCCTGTACCTGTGACATGGAAGATTCAAAGTTTGCTGCCGTCGTTACGGATGCCGTACCAAGTGCAGTCACCCCGGCTGTTACTGGGAGGAGTTTCTGTCCGGCAGAGGAAATGTTGTCACCGACCGTCTTAAATTTTTCGCCTGTTGCTGCAATCTTCTGTACTGCCGTAGCGGACTGGTTCGCCTGTGTTTCCAGATTCTTTAAGTCCTGCTCTGTTTCCACGATTTCCCTCTGAAGGGCATCGTACTGCTCCTTTGAGATCTCGCCATTGGCAAGTGCCGTATTTGCCTGTTCTGCTGCGGTCTTTAAGGTAGCCAGTTTCTCTTTTGTTTCGCTGACCGCTTCTGCAAGCAGTTTATGCTTCTGTGCCAGAAGCTCCGTATTGCCCGGATCAAGTTTCAGCAGCTTGTTCACATCCTTAAGCTGTGACTGGGTGGACTTGATCTGCCCGTTCACACCTTTCAGGGCGTTCTGCAGTTTGGTTGTATCACCACCGATTTCAACGGTAATACCCTGAATACGGCTTGCCATGCCTTTCACCTCCTCCTAAAAATGGGTACAAAAAAAGGAGCATCTCTGCTCCGTAACAAAAGAAAAACACCTGCCATTTCTGACAGATGTCCTATGTAATATTATGAATTTATTTAAGCCGCAAACTGAAAGTTGTCACTTTCCTGTACTTATAATTTTTCATCAAAGTGGTTGCATCATCTCAAGAATGATTCCATCCGGATCTCTGAAGTAAAAAGCTCTGCTTTCCCCAAATCCATCTGCCCTAAAGTCGAAATACTGCGGTTCAGACAAGCACTCCACATGATTTTCGGTAAGGGTTTTGTAAACAGAATCAATGTCATCCGTGTAAAAGCATACTTCTGAGATAGATGTCGTAAACAAGTCTGATTGTTCTTTATGGATTTTGCTGTCTACAAACTGAATCAATTCAATCGGTGGTGCTTCAAGAGCCTTCGAACCATTCAAATATGCAACCCTTGCTTTACATTTTTCCTTGCGGAACATTTTATCTGTCTCTTCGCCTTCCATAAAGATTTCACCCTGAAATTTAAGCCCAAGAATATCTCTGTAGAAAACAATCGAGCGATCCAAATCAGAAACGGTTAATCCAACGTGATAAATTCTTCCAACCATATATATTCCTCCTACAATTTCTTTATTTCATCAATTTGTAACTGAGAATGTCCCAGTCGTTTTCTGCTGATAAGTATAACAGAAAACGACTGTGTTCTCAATCAGAAACGGTCGAAGTCCTCTTGTGTTGCAAGCTCGGCATACTTATAGTCATCGTTCCGGCTCTCACTGTACATATCGTTGATGAGTCCTATTGACAGCATTTCAAGGTCTGCCATCGACAGTCCTAACTGTACGCATCGCAGCAGAAACAGGGGGGTTGTCATTTCACGCTCTGTTGGACGAAGTTTTTTTTAGCTTCTACATCCGTTTTTATATTCAGCCCCCAAAGCTCGATAAGCTGTGGCAGAACCTGATAAATTGAAAATGTATTGAAATTATCAAGCCACTCCTCTGGTGTATCCGGGATGGACGGGTCTGCATGCTTTGCCATAATAAAAGCAATATTCTCAAACATCTCAAGGGAAAACATATCAAGATTCGATGATTCTTCTTTTCCGTCACCGATGCTCTTTTCAAGTAATGCCAGGTCTTTATAAATATCCCTCTGGAATTTTAATCTGTAGATTCTTGGAATGGCTGCACTCGCCTTGAATGCAACCATCTGTCCGTCAATTTCTATATCTTTTCTGATACCCATGTCTTAGTCCTCCTTATGATACACTCTTGGTTGATTTTGCTGACTGCTGCTCTGCAGTGGAAGCTGCCGGAAGATACACGCTCTTATACCAGTTATTGTAAACAGTCTCAGTTGTGGAATCTCCCGTTTTTGCCTTGACATATCCGTCTGCCATAGGTCTTGCCTTGATGGTCAGTGTTTCCGTCTGCACTTCCTTATCTTCCTCATTCGTCTTGGACTCAATGGTCGGACGTGATGCGGAACAGTTATAAAGCACATGGCGGATCTTACGGATATCACCATCAAACTCAAACAAGAGTGCAAAACTGCCTGTCTCGGAATTTGCATTCTCCACAAGCACCTTATTGGCATCCTGCTCCTCTTTTAAGATATCTGTGCGGAATGATTCAGGGATCATTGCAAGTTCAAGGTCACCATCGTATCCCTGGTTGTTATTGATCACGTAATATTCAATGCCGTCCGCATAAAATGACTCCGGCTCTCCGGTCGGATCCATGCTGATGGATACCGCACCGGGCATCGGCACGGGTGTCCCAAAGCTGACCGTACCTTCCTCTGCAACCGTAATCGGTGCGTAATGCACATTGCAGATATTAAATTTGACTTTATTCTTTTTGTTTGCCATCTTCTATACCTCCATCTGATAAAGCACCTCATACAGATTTTCAGATTCGATCCATACTTCGCTTTTTTCATAAAAAATATCATGCCCGTCAAGCACGGCTTCTGTCTGCTGTTCCAGTTCTATATTTTTTATATCCGTGTAGATTTCTATGTTCAGACGGTCTGTCTTAAAATAGACTTTCCCGTCTGCAGAGAAATTATTGCTTCCCGGATACAGGAATACTGCAAAGGGCGGATCAGGGGATTCCCCTTCCGCAAAGTGATGATAGGCATATGGAAGTCCGATTTCTTCCATCACTGCCATGACTTCTTCATGCGTCACGAACGCAACCCCCTCTCTATCTTCTGCACCAGCTCCCTGTTTCCCTTTTCTTCAGCCGGGGCAATATGCTCCCTTCCGGCTACCCTGCCCCCGCCGCGTTTTGCATGGCCGTGTTCCAGGAGATGGGCTATCTGGTATCTGTCCTTAGAATGGACCGTCATGGTAAGGGAGTTGCTGCTCTCCGCTGTCTTTTTGATAGCCCAGCTCTTCTTATACCTTCCAGTCCGCTTCGGGGCATTTGCCTGTATATCCTTCTTCACGGTCTTGGATACATCCTTTACCGCATCCTTGACGGTATCCGTGGCAAGGTCTGCATATTCCTTCAGGCCATCCATGATCGCATCTGCCAGACCGTCAACGGTCGTTCTTCTCTCTGCCATCTCCTCACCTCTTTGCCAGGGCAGCCCTGATCTTCAATGTCTTATTCTTATACTGCACGTTGTCAACAAATGTAATATTATAAATATTCCCACGGAACAGGATGCGGAAATGCTCCGTGTCAATAGCGGACACCTCACTGCAGTAACGGATGACAAAATCAAGTTCCGTTTCCGCATTGACCTGTTTTGCTTCCCAGTACTCCTTCCCGGAAAGATTATTCACGTAGGAATAACATTTATAGTAGTCGCTCCATACAAGGGTATGGTTTCCTGTCCCATCCTTCTTCGTGCTGCTTTTCTGTATCATGATCCGTTCACGCATAAGTTCTATCATCAGAATATCTCCCTCCTGATTCCAAAAAACAGATACTTCAGTGTTTCCGTCATTGTCTTATGATCTGCTTCTTCCCGATGCTCATACAGGTAAGCAATAACATACAGTTCTGCAGTACGGACAACAGATTCATACTCTTTGAGTTCTTCCGGATGTTGTCTTGTCACATCTAAGATCAGGCGGTCGGATGTTTCCATCAGACGGAGGATGAGTTCATCCTCGTCTGACGAATCGACCCTGAGATACCCTTTGGCTTCCTCAAGCGTTACGAACATCCTGCCACCCCTACTTTCCGGCAGCCTTGATATCAAGTGTCTTGACTGCCTCGGAAAGGATCAGCTTGCCGTCCACGCGCTCTGAAGCAAGGAATCCGACCTGTCCGGTTGTGGCATAAAGCTCATTCAGTCTCTTGAAACTTCTGCCCTGGCGGTCTGCGATCCAGTAATAACTGTAATCACCGAATGCCATGACACGGTTTCCGGCTGCAAGTTCCGGCACATAGATGGATGTGCGGTAAGGACGGTTTAAGATCTTATCCGGCTCTCCTTCCCTTACGGACGGCTGCCAGATATAATTTCCGTTTCCGTCCTTCAGCTTTCTGATTGCCTTTACAGTCGAATCATTCAAAAGCCATACCGCCTTGTTACGGTAAGGGGCACGGAGGGAATAGTAAAGATCCATGACATCATCAAACGTAATGGATGTTCCGGTGGATGTCACGCCCGTCTCAGCACCGCCTGTTGCATTGAAGATTCCGGTAGGCTTTCCCTTGCCGTCACCGATAAAGAATGCCTCCTCTTCCTTTGTACCGATCCTTCTTCCGAACTCCCTTGAGATGTACTGCTCAATATTGAATACACTGTCATTTAAGAGTTCATCGGACACCTTGATCATGGTTGCCAGCTTAAAGGCACTGATGGTTGTCTGTCCGAAACTGTCATCAGATTCCGGGAACTGACCGCCCTCATCGATCCATGCCGCCTCACCCTTGGATGTAACGATTGGGATCTTACGGTCACCGCTCGATGTCTTGATGACGGTTGCAAGGTTACGGAAGAATACCTCCTCTTCCAGTGCTTCTACCAGTTTCTTCTCGTACTCGTCCGGTACAAGATAACCGCCCTCGGAATCCGTGCCGATGGTAAGGGCATTTTGTACTTCATAGGACAGCACCTTGTTTCTCATGCCGTTCCAGAACGCTTTTCTGTACTCATCGGTGGCCCTTCCGGTCTTTGCGTCACCGCCAGTCTTTGCATCCGGCTTGTTGGTGATCGGTGTGCTTGTTGCCTTGGAAAGTTCTGCATCGATGGCAGCCTGTCTTTCCAGTCTCTCGATTTCCTTTCCGAGATTTACGACATCATTTTCCATCATGTCATAGGTGGCTGCATCCTCAGCGGACACAAAACCTTCCTGTGTTCTCTTGGCATCGAGGAATGCCTTTGCTGCTTCCCATGCCTTTGCTCTTTTTTCTCTTAACTCTAAAATCTTACTCATCTTAAAATCCTCCTTAATGTGTTAAAAGACTCAGTCTTTTTTCTAACTGGCTGACTGGTATCATGGCATCCACACGGGATACCCTGGAAAGGAACGATTCATTCATCGCCTTGGTGGAATACATCACGGAATCCTGCTGGAACGGGAACTTCTTTTTCTTGTCCTTATCCTCGTCTTCCTTTTCTTTTCCTTCCTCTCCATCACTGCCTTCCTCCGGTTCTTTTTCCGGCTTATCAGGCTTTTTCTTCTCTTCATCCGTCTCACCGGAAGAAAAGAGTATCTTATCCGCAAATCCAAGCTCCACTGCCTTCTTCGCATTGAACCAGGTCTCATCGTCCATCATGTGGGAGAGCCTTGCACGGGTAAGCCCCGTCTTGAATTCATAGGCATTTAAGATTGATTCCTTGACCTCGTTTAACATGGCGATTGCTTTCTGCATATCCCTTGTCTCGCCCATTGCCATGGTCGCAGGATTGTGGATCATCATCATTGCAACAGGGGATACACAGACCGTGTCTCCTGCCATTGCGATCACGGATGCTGCCGAAGCTGCAATGCCGTCTATCTTTACTGTCACGCTTCCCTTGTAGTCACGGAGCATGTTGTAGATCTGTGCTGCCGCGAACACATCACCGCCCGGAGAATTGATCCACACCGTGATATTTCCGTTTCCGGCATTCAGTTCATCCTTGAAAAGCTGCGGTGTCACTTCATCCCCGTACCATGTTTCATCCGAGATCATGCCATTTAAAAAGAGCGTCCTTTCCATGTCAGGCACGCTCTCATCTTCATTCCTTATCCAGTTCCAAAACTTCCGCTTCATCGTTTACCTCTCTTTCCGCTGTTTTCCTGTGCCGGAGTGTTCTGCTGCCCCGTATCCGTCTTGGCAAAAGCTCCCGCATCTGCAAGTTTGGTCATTGCACCGTTTATCAGATACAGGTTTCCCCCTTCCTCATCCGGGATCGGGTTCATGTTTTCCATCTCACGGATATCATTGGCAGAAAACCATCCGTTCTGCCTTCCGACTGCATAGCCGTTCATCCTCGACTGGTAATCCCCACGGAGCAGACCATCCACATTCAGCTTGATAAAATACTTTCCTTTTTCACCAGGCAGAAGGAGCGATCTCTGTAAGGACTGCTCCCATCTGATCACCCACGGATCAAGTGTGTATTTAACGAACTCCAAGGACTGCTGCTCGATATTGGAAAAGCTCGACTTATCAAGGTCACCGACCATATGTGGCGGTATCCTGTACAGTCTTGCGATCTCATTGATCTGGAATTTCCTTGTTTCAAGGAACTGTGCCTCTTCCGGTGGTATCCCAATCTGCTGATACTTCATGCCTTCCTCAAGCACTGCTATCTTGTGTGCGTTACTCACGCCACGATACACGGAGTTCCAGGACTCCCTCACCTTTGACGGATCTTTCAGTACTCCAGGATGTTCCAAGACTCCGCCCGGATTTGCCCCGTTTGCAAAGAAACTCGCCCCGTATTCCTCACAGGCAAGCGTCATGCCGACAGCGTTCTTTGCCATCGCAATCGGGGAATATCCGATCAGTCCGTCAAACCCAAGTCCCGGGATATGGAGCACATCCTCGGCTTTCAGTTTGATATTTCCATATTCCTTGAACGTAGGGTTCTCATCACTGTTTCTGGAATACACATAATAGATGTTTCCTTTGTCATCCCTCTGCACCTCCATCTTGTCCGGAAGGAGCGGATACAATCCAAGCACCCTTCCCGCCCCGTCCCTTATGATCTGGGCATAAGCATTTCCCCATATTAAAAGATGACTCATCAGTGTTTCCCTAAACACAAATGAAGTCATCTCCGGGTTCGGCTCATCATGGAGCAGATAATATAGCGGATGGTCATGCACCAGCTTCTTGCCTCCGTCATCCTGATATTCATATACATGAAGAGGTAAGGATGCGACTGCCTCCGCAAGGATTCTGACACAGGCATATACTGCCGTGGTCTGCATTGCAGTTCTTTCATTGACAGGCTTTCCGCTCGTTGTCCTTCCAAACAAAAACGAATATCCTGCATCTGCTGCCTTATCCACAGGCTTATCCCTTGCCTGTCCGAATCCGAATAAACTCTTAATTCCCATGTGACACCTCCTAAAAAATGGGTACAAAAAAAGCACCTCCGAAGAAGTGCTGTTCCTGGTCATCTCTGATAATTGTTTAGTCGTGGGAATTCTTTCCCATTCCTGTAGTAATAATATTTTCTCAGTGCATTCTGCATTGGATTTTTCTTTGGGTTCTCAAGCGGTTTCAGTTTCATCAGCGAATCATACATAAGGTCATCATCCGCTACCACTGTTTCCAGATCCAGTCCGAGGATTTCCTCTGCTTTCAGTGCAAGGGACTTCCTTGTCTGCGCCCCATGCTCACCGCTAAGTTTGGGGTCTTTTTCCATACTGTTCATAAAAAATTCTTCCTGCATACGAAATGCCTCCCTGTGCTTTTCCTATATCTTAACACAGAAACATGCAGCCGGATTATGATTTTACAGAATCATACACGGCTGCATCAGAATACAAGAATACCCCTGTCATCATACACGCTTCCGTCACTGCCTTCATTTCTGATTGCACGGTCAAGTGCCATAACGGTTGCAACGGCCCCGTCAATCTTCTCTGTGGATTTTTCCTTATCCATTTTTATGTTTCCCGCTGGGTCCTGACGGACAAACACATTATCCATCATCCAACGCAGCACCTTATGTCCGCCATGTGCGATCCGCTCCTCCAATGTCAGTTTCATCAGTTCTTTTGTCGGTGGACTCATATCTTTATAACCCTGTCCGAACGGGACAACGGTAAATCCCATGCCCTCAAGATTCTGCACCATCTGCACAGCTCCCCATCGGTCAAATGCAATCTCCTTGATATGAAACTTCGTGCCAAGTTCATCAATGAACTGCTCGATAAATCCATAATGGATGACATTTCCTTCCGTGGTCTTTAAGCACCCTTCGGCTGCCCAGACATCATAAGGAACATGATCCCTTCGGACACGTAGTCTCATGTTATCCTCCGGTATCCAAAAGTACGGAAGGATCACATATTTCTCCGTATCATTCCTTGGCGGGAACACAAGCACGAATGCCGTGATATCCGTGGAACTTGAAAGGTCGAGTCCGCCATAGCATTCCCTTCCGAGAAGCTCCTCCTCATTCACGGCAAAGGAACAGGCATCCCACTTATCCATCTGCATCCACCTGGTGCTCTGTTTCACCCACTGGTTCAGACGGAGCTGCCGGAATACGTTCTCCTCTGCTGCATTCTCTTTTGCACTGATATATGCATTCTGCACTTTCTCAATGTCTATCGTGTATCCGAGTGACGGATTTGCCTTATACCACACATCCTCACTCGACCAGTCATCCTCATCGGATGCTCCGTAGATCACAGGATAAAATGTCGGATCTATCTTTCTTCCCTCTATGATATCCAGAGCCTTCTGGTGCTGTTCAAAACACACGGAATTCCGGTCTGTCCCGGCTGTCGTAATCAGGAAGAACAACGGCTGTGTCCTGGCATCACCGGAACCCTTGGTCATGACATCGAACAGTTCCCTGTTCGGCTGTGCGTGCAGCTCATCAAAGATGACCGCATGGACATTCAGTCCATGCTTTGTGTATGCCTCTGCCGACAGCACCTGGTAGAAGCTGTTGGTTGGTTTATATACAAGCCTTTTTACGGACATGACGGGCTTGATCCTTTTCTTCAGTGCCGGACACTGGTCCACCATATCCACTGCAACATCAAATACGATGGAAGCCTGCTGCCTGTCGGAAGCACAGCCGTAAACCTCTGCTCCCCATTCACCATCACCGCATGTCATATACAGTGCAATGGCAGCCGCCAGCTCCGATTTTCCGTTTTTCTTTGGTATCTCACAGTAACAGGTATTGTACTGCCTGTATCCGTTTTCCTTTACAGTCCCATAAATGGTACGGATGATCTCGTCCTGCCACGGGAGAAGTTCAAACGGAACTCCCCGCCACCTTCCTTTGGTGTGCTTCAGGCAGTTTATGAAATTGACCGCATGGTCTGCTTTTGCCTTGTCAAACATTATCCTGCACCGCCTTTCACAAGCAGAAGCTCCATTTCATCGTTCTGCTTATCCTCACTGCTGTCCGTGGAGATACGGCTTCTTGCAGACGGGGTCAGACCGAACTGCTCACAGAACTTATTCATGATCTTCAGATAGGTCTGGGCAATGGACACCTGCGGTACCTGCTGCCAGTATCCGCTCGGGGTCTTTACAATGGTCCCGTGCTGTGTAATGAACTCCTCTGCCTCTTTCCATCTCGCATATGCCTGACAGTATCCTGCGAATGCTGCCATATCGATTTCCGTAAGGATTCCCAGATGTTCCAGCTGTTTTGCCATCCGCTTCCATTCCTTCTTTGCCTCATCCTCAAGCCATGCCGGACAGCGCGGGGCCTTTTTCTCAGGCTTTGGTTCGCCCGTATTAAGGCTTCTCTTGCCCGGATTGCCCTCAAGCACCTTTACTGCCGTAGGCTTTGGTTTTCTTCCTCTCTGTGCCACTGTCCTCACCTCCCCGCAAATGGCATAATAAAAAGACCTCCGAAGAGGCCTTCCGATTTGTGTGTTTATTCTTAAAGTGTCATTCTGATTGCCGGAATTCTTGCTTTCTTTCCTGTTTTCCAATCCGAGTATGTTGCATTCACCTCGGTAAGCCCTGCCATCCTGATGCCTTCCTTTTCAAATGCTGCAAGTGTTTCAATCAGGCTTGAAAATGTACTGCTTATCGTAAATTCGCTGATGCCGTTTTCCTTTAAAGCCTTTACAATTTCCGGAATGTCGTAATCCCAGATGACTCCGTTAAAATCAATGTTATCGTTTCCTGTTTCCTGGCAGTCTCTGTATGCTGCAAACAATGTGCTGTTGATTCCGTAATCCTTAAGGCTTCCTCCCTCGTTCATGGCTTTTTCAAAAACCTCAATTCTCTTCATGGTCTTGTACCTCCGCTTTTTTTCTTTGTTTTCCCTTTCGGTAGGTACATATTCGCTCTAAACGCTGATTATATCCAGTCATTTCAGTGCCATAATGTACACAAAGATACTGTCGGTACATTGTGTAAATGTACACAGGCAGGGAACGGATTCCCTGCCCTTTCTGCTATTTTACTTTTGTAAGTGCCCATGCCATTGCATGTCCTGCATCCTCAAACCCTTCTTTTCTTCTGATCCTTGAAATCCTGCATTCGCATCTTCCAAGACCTGTCTCTTCCGGTGTTTCAACCAGTTCATAAACTTCTGCAATGCTACCCTTAAAGCAGTGTTCCCAGACTGCAACCGTGTAGTCACCGTAGTCAAGGACTGCTGAATTCATGCATCCGTAAAGCTCCATTCCCAATTTTTCTGCTGTTGTGATCTTTGTTTCCATCGTATTTTCCTCCGTTTTCTCTATTTTCCCTTTCGGTAGGTACATATTCGCTCTGAACCGTACATATATCCAGTCATTTAAGCATCATAATGTACACAAAGATCAGCCTGAGAAATTGTGGATTTTACCGCTGCGACCTGTGGATGGCTTCAAGGATCTGTTCCTGTTCCTCTCCCCCGACACCAATGCTCTCAAGCGCCTCACGTGTCCCACAGTCCGGGCAGATAAGCGTTCTGCCGTCTGCCCTTGAAAGGGCGGGTGTCCTTCCGTAGGATGCCCCGCAGCGGGGGCATATCCGTATGTGCAGTGTTTCACTCTTCATGTCCTGCCACCTCCACTGCTTTTATCTGTGCCTCGGAAAGGTAATGCTCGTCAAACCCAAAGCTGATGTACCCCTGAAGGCATGTGCTGACATACGAAAGGGAAGGTACTCCGATCTTCCGTTCTTCATGCATGATGTACACAAAGCACTTCCTTCTGCGTATCTTCCCCGTGCGGATGCCCCTGATATCAAGTTCTATTTCTTTTTTGTAATAAAACACCGGATATCCTTCGTAGCGGTCAAGTGCCGCCTCATCCGACTCCGTGACTTCCCATACTGCCACGGGAACCTCGCTTTCTTCCTTTGGCTCAATGGTAAGATAGGCTCCCGTACGGCTTCCTTTAAAGAGAAGCTCATAATCGTTTATAACTGCAGTTCCGATCACCCTTGCGTGAGGGCATCGTATCCGCATCTGTCTGATGTTCAGGTTGCTGCCATAAGCAACGTAATATCTTTTCATAATGTTTCCATCCTTTCTGAAGGGAACACCCTTCTACCACCTTAAGACCGCTCATGGCGGTCAGTGTTCCAAGGTGGCAGGAGGCTGTTCTCTTCAAGCAGCCCTTCCGTTTCTGAAAGCAGTGTCTCCTGCAAGTCTCTTTGTAAGGATTTCCCTTGCGGTCTTAAATTCGTCCCCAATGAATCCGAGTCTTAAAAGCCATGTCCGCATTGCGTATTTCGGATTTTCCGTCTGCTGCGGTTTCGGGCTTGCCGTCCTTACTTCCTTTGCCATCTGGCTTAAGGCAAGGCAGAGCTGGATGTAACTCTTCAGCTGTCCCGCATGC
>ULXW01016223.1_pt1 | contig 34828 bp, 28 predicted proteins | sample 1961661 | NCBI WGS metagenome assembly ULXW01 (sample SAMEA4835849, study PRJEB28245) | human gut metagenome | biome: gut microbiome; material: fecal sample | place: Denmark | collected 2008 | reverse complement strand
CCTTTCCGCCATTTCTGCCGCCAATGACCGCCGCAGCCGCTGTCATGAGCCACATGACAAATATCACCGCCGCACTGTATCGGCTGATATTCACGGCAAACATACAGATAAGCTCCGCCGCAAACACGGCTATACCAAGGTTGTTGACATAAAAATACTTTTTGAGCGGCGAAAGCTCCGATATCGCATAATAAGCCAGCATAAGTGCGCCGAGAACGCAGAAAGCCGCTCCGTAAGGGGTTAATGTATGCACAAATGAAGCTGTTTCATACGCCAGCCAGCCGAATGTCACTGCCGACTGCACCTTTGCATATCCGCCGTTTCTCACGTTCACAAAGGCGGACTGCGCAAACATGACCGCCGCAGATATGAGCATGGTAAGCTCAAAGCCATTAAATCCGCCGCCTATTATCTCACAAAGCACCGCACCGATGATGATGATTGTTGATATTACCCTTGAAAAGCCACTCAGCACTGCCCGCACATCTTCGCTGAAAAAGTTCATCATGCAGAGCACGGTAATTGCCGCTATTACCGCAGAAGCGCATATTATCCAGCCGTCCGCCGATGAGGGGGAAATTCCCCTTATCACGCCTGCCAGCAGATACACGCCAAAGGCAACCACCCCTGCGGAGGGCTGCCGTGACCTTGCCGCTCCCGCCATGAAAGATGCGGAGATAAGCACCGCAGGAAGCAGGAACCACAGGCTTCCGTCAGATATTATAAGCGAAACAGCCGCAAGAGACCATGTGCAAACGGTGGTAAAAAAGTGAAATTCCTCACCCACCGCGCCCATGGAACATTTTATCTGCGGCTCAAACAAGGTCATGGCAAGCAGGACTATGCCTGCAAGTACAGCTGCAAAGTCTGCGTATTCCCTGAACTGTATCATCAGCGACACAAAGGCTGCGCTGAGAGAAGCATATGCTATCCTTGAAAAGGACGTACTTTTATAAATATGTGTGCCCACGAAAAAGCAGCCCGAAAGCAGCAGGAACATGGTCATAAAGACCAGTGCGCAGCCTCCGCCGAAAAATGAGAACCATCTGCCGAAAACGCCCAGCATTCCCCCTGCCGCCGCAGCCGCAGGCAGAAGCACGCTTCCCAGCACGAAAAACACCTTTCCCGCCGCTTCAAGCTTCAGCTTTCTTGCCGCAATAAGGTGCATGGCAAAAAACACAGCCGAAAAGCTTATAAGCACCGCCGATTTAAAGAAATTATTCAGATTTCCCCATGCGGCAGCCGCAAAAACAAAGCCTGCCAGCGTGATGAACATTGCACCCAGAACCATTATAACAACGGAAGCATTGGTGCCGTTCCTGGGAGTCTCGGCATGGCTTTCGTGAGGTATATATGGCTGAGTCTTTTCTTCATGCACAGGTGCTTGGGGGGCGGCATACATATTTGCATATGTATTTTCGGATATATTTTCATTTTCCGACTTTGAAGCATTCAAAGAAGATATCTCATTCTGAGGCACCACTGGCTTTTCAGGCTCATGTATATCCTGCTTATGAGAAACATCACTGTGAATGCCCTCCTGCCTGTCGGAAAGCTGCTTTCTGAGCCTTTTAAGCTCGGAAGCCTGACAGATGCAGACCACTCCCAGTATCAGCGGCGAAATGAGCCATATAAGTATGAATAAAACCAATATCTCCATATAATACCGTCCTTTGTGCCATGCCGAAAAAATGTCCTTATTTAATGCAGTACCTTAAAATATTATAACCTTTAGAACGGCTCATGTCAATAGCGTAGTGAAGCAACGAACCTATTTGCGGGCAAAAATATAAGGTCGGCGCAGCTGTCTTTTCTAACGGACATAGTATCATTTACCTGCCACACCTAAAGGCGTTGACAAGGCTGCTTTTTTAGGCTGTTCACTAAAGCTTCACTGTCCCTGATATCTGATGCGTGCGGTGGCAATATAACCCAAAAATCCCCTTTGCCGCAGGAAATTGCCTGCGGCAAAGGGGATTTCGCAATTATGTCATTCCTTGACTGATCCGTTTACAAGTCCGGCATATATCTGCTTCTGCAATGCAAGGAAGATCACAAGTGCAGGGATTATGCAGATAACGATGCCTGCGAAGATTATCTCCCACTTTGCGCCGTAGGGGCCCATGAAGCGGTACAGGGACGTGGACACAACGGAAAGATTTTCGGAGGGCATATAAAGCTGGGGAGTGTAGAAGTCATTGTATATCGAGATGACCTTGATGATGAGCACTGTTGCGATAGCGGGTTTAAGAAGGGGAAGAATTATTTTGAAGAAAACTGTGAAGTAGTTAGCGCCGTCAATGATAGCACTTTCGTCCAGCGAATAGGAGATGTTGTTAAGGAACTGAATGAAAATGTATATTGAGATGATGTCTGTACCAATGTAAAGGATAATGGGTGCAGCCATTGTTCCCACAAGGTGGAAGGAGTTCATGATGCGGTAAACCGTTACCTGCATGGAGATAGCGGGGAAAAGAGTCGCCAGCAGGAATGCGGTTTTGAGCACCTTTCCGAACAGTGTATGGAAGCGCTGGAGCACGTATGCTGTCATTGTACCTGTGATGATAGTACCTGTGCAGGAGATCATAATGATGATAGCTGTGTTTTTAAGTCCAAGCAGGACCTTTCCGTCGATAAAAGCTGTCTTGTAGTTATTCCACTCGACCTTTGTGGGGAGGGCAAATACATTGGAGGAAAGGAACTCCGTATTGCTTTTGAGCGAGCCTAAGAATACTACTATAAGAGGGATAAAGACTATCAGGCAGGCAAATACCAGAACTGCGTATTTAAGGAATTTGAACAGTCCTGCAACAAATTTGCCGTTGGAATATGTTTCCTTGGAGGATACTGCGTTTGTACTCATTTACTTATCCTCCTTGAAAACAAGCTTCTGGATTATTGTTACCACCACGATTATCAGGAACAACACTACAGCCATCGCCGAGGCAAGTCCGACCTTGTGGAACTTGAATGCCGTCTCTGTTGTCTGGATAACGAAGGTGCTTGAACCAAAACGTCCGCCTGTGATGATGAAAGGTATTTCGTACACGCTGATGGCACCCTTTACAGCCAGTATCATTTGCAGCAGGATAATGGGTCTGATGCTGGGCGCAATGATGTACCTGAATACCTGGAAACGGTTTGCACCGTCAAGCTCTGCCGCTTCATATATGTCGGGAGATACGGACTGGATAGCGCCTATGAACATTACAAGGTCAAATCCGATGTATCGCCAGATGGATACGAATACCAGGCAGATGTTTACAAGTCCCTCAGTGGAGAGAAATTTTACGGGGTCTCCGCCGAAGAGGGTGATTATTGAGTTGAGTGTTCCGTCGGTGTTTGTTACGCCGTCGCCCTTCTGGAAAAATCTGCGGAAAATAAGAGCGACCGCAACGGTGTTTATCATGTAGGGGAAGAAAAGCACTCCCTTGAAGAAGTTGGAGAAACGTATCTTCGAGCAGAGGATAGTTGCAAGGAACAGCGCCAGACTCAGCTGGATAAACGAACCTACAAGATAGTAGATGCTGTTCTTGAATGCGTCGAAATATTCAGGGGTACTGAAAACCGTTTTATAGTTCTTAAGTCCCACGTTCTGAACATTTACGCCGAATTCATCACGCTGTTCAAAGCTGAACTTTATCATTTCTGCGGCGGGAATGTATGTGAAAACAATCAAAAGAACAGTAGGTATCAGCAGAAAAAGGCAAACTGTCACCATTTTTTCGATGTAAGATCTGCTGAGCCTGCCGTTCTTAACACGTACCTGATCCATTGGTCAGCCCTCATTCTTTACAGAGTTTTGCTCGGAGCGGTAAACCTGCGCATGGCTTGTGGGTCCTGATACAAATGTATCGCCATGCGCCGTTTACTGCGTAAGGAGAAAAGATTCCGGTTTTACCCGGAGGCATATGAAAAAAAATCAAATTGGAGAAAATGCCAGTATTAAGTTCCCTTGTGTGCAGCCCGCATATCGCATATGCGAGCCGCACGGGGATCTATGAATGGAAAGCTATTAGCCGAGGATCTCGTCTCTTGTCTTGTCCCAAGCAGCGTTTACGTCAGCGCAGATCTTGTCATAGGAATCTCTGCCCTCGCCCTTGAATGCTGCCTCAGCCATTCTGAACTTGTAGTTGGTGGAAGCGTCACCCCAAGGATCTACCTCGGAAGCCTTTGCGATCTCGTCCCACTTGCCCATGAGGTTCTCGGGAGCAGCGGTCTCAACGAACAGCTGTACGCCAAGCTCATCGAAGGAAGCAAGTGTCTCAGGCATTGCAGCACCCTTAAGACCGGAGATCTCGCCCTCGTTCTGTGCAAATCCGGAATCGGTGCAGAACCATGTAGCATACGCCATAGCAGCGTCCATGTTGGAGGAGTTCTTGTTAACGCTCATCATGTAGTCGTTCTGGGAAACGGAGTAGATCTGTCCGTCAACGCTGTTGGGGAAAGGCATATATCCAACATCTGCGGGATCAGCGCCTACCTGCTCAGCAGCTTCCTGGAACTGGCTGATAGCCCATGAACCGAGAACCATTGTGCCGATCTTGCCCTGAGCGAATGCAGGCTTGCAGCCTTCCCAGTCAGTGGTCATAGGATCTTCTTCGTGGAGCTTGGGATCAGCGTAGATGTCAAAGAGTGTGCCGTAAACTGCGTCATAGGGGCTGCCCTTGGAGAAAAGCTCTTCCTTGTTTGTAAGGAGGTCGATGTTGTAGGAGGGATTTCCGGAAGCGCCTACTACCAGTGACTGCCACTGGGTAATGCACCAGCTTGCATTGTAGTTTGTATAGTAAGGAATAGCGTCGGTGTTTTCAGCGATCTTGTCAAGGCACTGAACGAATTCCTCTGTTGTCTTGGGAAGTTCGGTGATTCCTGCGTCTGCCCAGACCTTCTTGTTGTAAAGAACGCCGGATGCTGTACCGCCTGTAGGAAGCGCATATACGTTTCCGTCAACGCTGTAGTTTTCCAGCCAGTAGTACTTCTGGGAAAGGTCATCGTAGGAACCGAAGGAAGCGAAGAAGTTGGGGAGATCAGCCTGCTTGAGTGCCTGAGGAGTCATAAGTACGTCGCCGTAGTTGTCGGACTGCATCATTGTTGCAATGTCGTCAGCGTAGTTGGTGAAGGACTGATACTCAACTGTTACGTTAGGATAAAGAGCGTTGAAGCCCTCGGTAAGCTTTGCCATTGTGCCGTCCTGGTCACGGTCGGTACGGTGGTGAAGAACCTTGATTGTGCCGGAGATCTCGGAGTTGCCCTCAGCTGCCTGTGTGTCAGCCTGAGTGTCAGCCTGAGTGTCATCGGAAGCGCCGTTTGCAGCAGCAGTGGTCTCAGCGGAATTAGCTGCGGTAGTGGTTGTGTCACCTGTAGATGCGTTGTCGCCGCAGGCGGTGAAGAATGTGCCTGCCATCATTACAGCTGCACAAGCAGCAGCTGCTCTCTTGAATTTCATATTCATTGTAAAACCTCCTAATAAAATTAACAGTGCCGTAGGTGTTTGCGATGTCTTAATTATAGCAATATGAACATATATGTCAAGACTAAAAGGCAAGAAGCGGCGTTTTTACCAACCTGATTTTGTTAACATATTGCATATTCCACAACCTTAACTTATTTTTAGCTGATTACAGTATAATATGCACATCATTTTGGTTCCATATTGTGGAAACTGCACACTATTTCACCGTTTTGAGAAATCGTTTTCACCTTTTCATCACATTCGCTAAATCGTTTCAGAGATATTTATATAATCATTTATTCATAATAAGTTTAATACGTCAAGTTAAGTTAATCTGTATATCGTGTTAATAAAAACGTTTAGGCTTGTTTTGTTAACTTTATTTTCTTTGGTTTTTTATCGTCAAAACGGGTTGAAATCAGGTTAAAAATATGATATTATAGTAATATGAAATACCAGGAAGGTGGTCACTGAAATGAGCAAAAGCGTAACCATGCGTGACATTGCAGATAAGCTGGAAATAAGCGTCGCCGCCGTATCAAAAGCATTGACGGGCAAAAGCGGCGTCAGCGCAGAGCTTAGAAGCAAGGTAAAGCGCACTGCCGATGAAATGGGCTACAAATTTGACGTAGAGACAAAAAAGAAATCCTCCCGCAGCAGCAACATCGGCATCATCGTAGCGGAAAGATTTATTTCTGACAATTCATTCTATTTCAAATTCATTCACGGCATATCAAAAGCACTCCAGCAGCACGGAAACTACGCCCTTTTCCATACTCTTACGGCCAAAAATGAGGAGAACGTTATCCTCCCCGATATATTTTTTCATCAGCGTGTTGACGGGATAATCGTGCTGGGTCAGATATCCGCAGCATATATCCGTGCGGTCACGGATACGAAGATACCCGTGGTGTTCCTTGATTTCTATGACGAGCTTACATCGGGCAGCTGTATCGTCTGCGACAGCTTTTACGCAAGCTATGAAATGACCAACCACCTTATACATAACGGTCACAAGAACATTGCATTTGTGGGGAATATCCACACCACCAGCAGTATTCAGGACAGATATCTGGGATATGTAAAGTCGCTTATAGAGCATGATCTTCCACTGAGGGACTATTTCCTTATAAGCGACCGTGACACAGCCACAGGAAAGATGATGCCGATATCATTGCCGCTGATAATGCCCACAGCCTTTGTGTGCAACTGTGACGAGACCGCCTGCCACCTTATCACACAGCTGAAAGAAAGCGGATACAGGGTTCCCGAGGATATATCAGTCACGGGGTTTGATAACTCGGTTTACAGCAGCATAAGCGTTCCGAACATAACCACCATAGAAGTAAATACCGCACAGATGGCGAATGTCGCAGTGGAGGCATTGCTTGAAAAGATAGACTCGCCCTCATTTTCCATAGGAATGATACAGATCAAGGGAAAGATAATTTTCAAGGACTCGGTAATGTCGCTGAATTATTGATAAGACAGCAATAAGCCAAGAGGCAAAACAGCAAAATAAAAAAATCAGCACAAATAAAATCAAGGCAAAGGTGTTATTTTTACCGAAAGGCTTGCGGTGGGATCGGCTAAATTATTGGTTGTCTATTGACTTAATCATTCTTGCCGATAACATCACCTATAAAAAATGCCGCAGAAAGCTCTGCGGCATTTGTGTTATTACTGATAAAATCAGTTGTTGATGAGCTTGTCCTCACCGTTCCAGCTGTAAAGCTTACGGATCTCCTCACCGATCTTCTCGGAGGGGTGCTCAGCGTGAAGCTTACGCATAGCCTTGAAGTGAACCTGTCTGCCTGCGGGAGACATATCGAGGAGGAATTCCTTTGCAAAGGTACCGTCCTGGATATCGGAAAGGATCTTCTTCATGGTCTTCTTGGTCTCTTCTGTTACGAGCTTGGGACCAGTTACATAGTCGCCGTACTCAGCAGTGTTGGAGATGGAGTATCTCATGCCTGCAAAACCGGACTGATAGATAAGGTCAACGATGAGCTTCATCTCGTGGATGCACTCAAAGTAAGCGTTTCTGGGATCGTAGCCGGCCTCAACGAGGGTCTCGAAGCCTGCCTGCATAAGAGCGCAAACGCCGCCGCAGAGAACAGCCTGCTCACCGAAGAGGTCAGTCTCGGTCTCAGTTCTGAATGTAGTCTCGAGAACGCCTGCTCTTGCGCCGCCGATACCGAGAGCGTATGCAAGACCGATATCCTGAGCGTCGCCTGTAGCATCCTGCTCAACAGCGATAAGGCAGGGAACACCCTTGCCTGCCTGGTACTCACTTCTTACAGTGTGTCCGGGGCCCTTGGGAGCGATCATGATAACGTTAACGTCCTTGGGGGGAACGATGCAGCCGAAGTGAATGTTGAAGCCGTGTGCAAATGCAAGTGTCTTGCCTGCGGTCATATAAGGAGCGATGTCGCTCTTATAAACATCAGCCTGCTTCTCATCGGGGATAAGGATCATAACGATGTCGGCAGCCTTAGCAGCCTCGCTTACGGAAAGTACCTTAAGACCCTGAGCCTCAGCCTTAGCCTTGCTCTTGGAGCCTTCGTAAAGACCTACAACAACGTTTACGCCGCTGTCCTTGAGGTTAAGGGCATGAGCATGTCCCTGAGAGCCGTAACCAATGATAGCAACGGTCTTGCCGTCGAGTCTGCCCAGGTCACAGTCAGACTGATAGAAAATCTTATTAGCCATTTTAAAATTCCTCCTATAGAAATAATGGATATATAAGTATATATTTCAAAGCGCAATGCTTCAAAAACGTGATTACTTGATGGTAACGCTGCCCTTCTGGATAGCGATAACACCTGTGCGGACGATCTCCTTGATGCCGTAGCCTGCGATAAGGTCGTGCATTCTCTTGAGATGAACGGGAGAGTCGGAGATCTCAATGGTAAGGGTATTTGCGGTCATATCAACTATTCTTGCGCCCATTATCTCGCAGATAGTGAGTATCTCGCCTCTCTGAGCGGGAGTTGCGCAGACCTTGATGAGCTGAAGCTCTCTTGCAAGAAGCTCCTCAGGCTCAAGAGTGCGTACCTTGATGGTATCAACAAGCTTGTTGAGCTGCTTTTCAAGCTGCTGAGCTGTATGCTCGTCGCCGTCGGCAACGATCGTGATTCTGGAAACCTCGGGATCATCGGTAACGCCCACTGCAAGGCTGTCGATATTGAAGCCTCTGCGTGAGAAAAGTCCCGAAACGCGTGAAAGCACGCCTGCATGGTTTTCAACGAGAATGGAAATTGTATGCTTCATATGCACGGACACCTTTCTGATCTATCAAAAATTAAAGTGTGGATTCAAGCTTATAGACATTGCATTCAAGGAGATAGGGCTTGTCGGAATTAACCAGCTTGTCTATCTTCTCCTCAGCCTCTGCCATGGTAACAACTCTGTCAGCCTCAATGCCGTAGGAACGGGCAAGAGCCACAAAATCGGGGCTTCCGTCCAGATGAACGGCTATCTGATGATCTTCATAGTTCTTGGTCTGAAGCTCTCTTACCATTCCGAGGCGGTTGTTTCTCATGATGATCATCTTAACGGCAATGCCCTCCTGCATGATGGTAGCAAGCTCCATCATCTGCATCTGGAACGAACCGTCGCCGCAGACAACCACAACCTCACGATCGGGAGCTGCCATTTTTGCGCCCACTCCGCAGGGAACTGAGTAGCCCATGGTTCCCATGCCGCCTGTGGTAAGGAAACGTCCGCCCTCCTTGATTGCAAAGTTGTTGCAGCACCAGATCTGGTTCTGACCAACATCGGCAACGCAGACTGTGTTTGCGGGAAGCTTGTCCGAAAGCTTTCTGAGGAACATTTTGGGGTTGATGTAGCCGTTTGTCTCCTCATTTTCGGGAACAGCATTCTTTATCTCCGCCAGTTCTTCCAGCCAGCTGTCACGCCTGCATGGTGTTATCATCTCGGTAAGCTCGGAAAGGATAGCCTTGCAGTCGCCTACCAGAGGGATATCAACGGGGATATTCTTGCCTATCTCGGCAGGGTCTATATCAATATGGATTATCTTCTTGTTTTCGGCAAGGAATGTGGGAGATTTTACCGCTCTGTCGCCCACTCTTGCGCCTATGAGTATCATGGTATCGCACTCGTTGACCGCACGGTTTGCGGACTTTACTCCGTGCATACCCAGCATTCCCAGATAAAGGGGGTGATCTGTGGGGAAGAGGCTGAGACCCATCATTGTTGAAACCGCAGGTATCTGTGCCTTTTCGGCAAAGGCCGCAAGCTCCTGCTCCGCACCTGCAAGGAAAACTCCTCCGCCTGCACAGATAAGGGGTCTTTCAGCGTCCTCAATAGCCTCGCACAGCTTCTTTATCTGCATGGGATTGCCCTTTACGGTGGGCTTATAGGTGCGCATCTTTACGGTCTCGGGATATGTAAAATCAATAAGAGTGTTCTGAACGTCCACGGGGACATCTATAAGAACGGGACCCTTTCTGCCTGTGCCTGCAAGGTGGAACGCTTCCTTGAAAATCCTGGGAAGCTCGGCAGCGTCCTTTATGAGATAGCTGTACTTTACAAAAGGCTCCGCAGCACCTGTGATATCCACTTCCTGGAAAACATCGCAGCCTATCTGGTCTGTGGAGACCTGACCTGTGATGCAGATAAGTGGGATACTGTCGGCATAAGCGGTAGCTATGGCAGTAAGCAGGTTCGTAGCGCCCGGTCCCGATGTGGCTATGCAGACAGCAGGCTTGTTGGTTATCCTTGCATATCCGCTTGCCGCATGGCCTGCGTTGGCTTCATGGCGCACCAGAACGTGCTTTATATCCGAGCGGTAAAGCTCGTCATAAAAAGGACAAATGGCAGCTCCGGGGTAGCCGAAGACGACCTTGATACCCTCCATTTCAAGACATTTAACCATTGCCTGAGCAGCACGTATCATTCCTTTTCACGACCTTTCAAAATTTTAATAAATTACTATCCTAAAGCGAACATGGGTATAACACCGCTTTACAGTTCGCATATAGGTATATTATATTACAAACCTCTTTTTTCGTCAAGCAATTATTGAAATAAAATTTTCCAAACGCTGAATTTAACCTTTTGTTCACATTACCGTGCTAAAATATGATATAATTGATATCAAGGATTTTTGAATTACAAAGGACGTGACATTATGCCCAACAATTCTTTTGAACACAAGCCTGCCGTAAGGGAGGTACTTACCGCCTGCGGCTTTGACTCACTGCACAACGAAAAGGAAGCCATGGCTGAGCTTATAATAAAGGTCTCCTGCGCATATAAGGTGTGGGATTTTGACCTATCAAGCGCTGCCAACACGATATTAAAATACAACGGACTTATAGTTGACGCAGCACAGGCAATACGCAAGAGCATGAAGGAATATGATTTTCACGGCGGATTTCACTTCTCCCTGGAGCATATGCTGAACGAGCAGGATAACCTTCACGATGAATTTGTGCTGCTGAGAAGATATTCCGAGAAAAACCTCTTCCCCGTGGGAAACGCATTTTCGGAAATAATGTCCCTTGATGAGCAGGGAAAGGTGTATGCAGGCGAAAAATGCCTTGCCGACAGCTTTGAGATATTCATGGACAAGCTCATAGGTGACGCTTACAAGGATATTTAAGAGGATACCGAGTTGAAAAAAATATTATCAGCATTTACGGCAGCCCTGATGCTGCTTCTGTGCTCATGCACAGCCATAAGTGAGAATGAAGATGCCCTGCCAGCCGCAGCCACCGTGGCAGAGCCGCAGCCCTACCCTGTGGAAGCGGGGAACCTTATCTTCAATTCTTCCCCCGTGACGGTAGGCTCCCTCTCCCCTGCCGTGACCGAAATGATATATGAGCTGGGCTACGGCGACAGGCTCATATGCCGCAGCAGCTACTGCGATACTCCCGAAGAGGTCTTGTCTCTTCCCGAAACTGGAAGCGCCGCAAACCCAGATATAGACAAGATAATCTCATATGCTCCCGAGCTGCTTATCACCCAAAGCCCTATCGCAAACAAGGACACCGTGCGCCTAAGTGAAGCGGGGATATCTCTGCTGACACTGCCCGCACCATCATCGCTTGAAGAGCTGTATGATAATTACGCCGCCCTTGCGGACATATTTGCGGGAAGCATTGAGGGTAATTCTCTGGCGGAAAATACCCTTGCGGATATGAAGTCTGCGGTAAATGAAGCCAAAAACTCCTGCGAAAGCATTGTTTTTATCATGAATATAGACGGCGACGAGATAACCGCAGGCACAGGCGACAGCTTTGCAGGCGACCTTTTCTCCGTTTTCGGCAGGAACATAGCGGAAAACGACACGGACTATACCACCACCGCCGAGGAGCTTATCAAGGCTGACCCACAGTATATTTTCCTTGCCCGTCCCCTTTCCGCATCTGATTTTGACAGCGAGCTGGCTGAACAGCTCTCCGCATTTTCCGAAGATCACGTTTTCTCCATAGACGCTTCCCTCACCGAACGTCCCACCGCAAGGCTGGCGGAAACTATCCGCTCCGTATCTGAGGTCATGACCGGCACAAATGCGGAGACCACCGAATTTACAGGCGGATATGCGGAAACACACGAAACCTCCGGGCAGTGATAATATGAACCGAAAGTTAATTCAACTTATCTGCAAATCGCACAAATATCAATATAAAGTGCCACGTGAAATTATGCAGCATTTTCACGTGGCACTCTTTTATATTTTTCATAGGCAAATACTATTATATGAACATATCACAATATGGCGATGATTACAGCAGAGTGATTTGGCATACATTCACAAAAGATAGTAAATATGTATTTTTTTCATCGTGTTTGATTATTTTCCCCACGGGCGTTATTATGGTCTCACCACAACAGATACGATCCAAGGAGGAAATGATATGAAAAACGAAAGATACGAGCTTAATAAGAACCTTGCCCAGATGCTCAAGGGCGGCGTTATAATGGACGTTACCACTCCCGAGCAGGCAAAGATCGCCGAGGCAGCAGGTGCCTGCGCAGTTATGGCGCTGGAAAGAATACCTGCCGATATCCGTGCAGCAGGCGGCGTTTCCAGAATGAGCGACCCCAAGATGATAAAGGGCATTCAGGAAGCTGTTTCTATCCCTGTAATGGCAAAATGCCGTATCGGTCATTTTGCTGAGGCTCAGATACTCCAGGCCATTGAAATAGACTACATCGACGAGAGCGAAGTTCTCTCCCCCGCCGATGACAAGTACCACATCGACAAGACCGCCTTTGACGTTCCCTTCGTATGCGGCGCAAAGGACTTGGGCGAGGCTCTCCGCAGGATCAACGAGGGCGCTTCCATGATAAGGACTAAGGGCGAACCCGGCACAGGCGACGTTGTTCAGGCTGTACGCCACATGAGAATGATGCAGAGCGAGATAAGACGTCTGGTCTCCATGAGTGCCGACGAGCTTTTCGACGCTGCAAAGGAGCTGCGTGTTCCCTATGACCTGGTGCTGTACGTTCACGAGAACGGCAAGCTGCCCGTAGTAAACTTCGCAGCAGGCGGCGTTGCAACTCCCGCAGACGCTTCCCTTATGATGCAGCTGGGCGCAGAGGGCGTGTTCGTGGGAAGCGGTATCTTCAAGTCGGGCAATCCCGAAAAGCGTGCCGCAGCTATCGTAAAGGCTGTTACCAACTACACCGATGCAAAGCTTATCGCTGAGCTTTCCGAAGACCTCGGCGAGGCAATGGTAGGCATCAACGAGCAGGAAATAGAGCTGCTCATGGCAGAAAGAGGAAAGTAATATGAATATCGGCGTTCTTGCTTTGCAGGGAGCATTCATAGAGCATGAAAAAATGCTGTCAAAGCTTGGCGTGCAGTCTTTTGAGATACGTCAGAAAAGCGATATACAAAAGAGCATGGACGGCATCATAATCCCGGGCGGCGAAAGCACCGTTATGGGCAAGCTGCTCCGTGAGCTTGATATATATGACGAGCTTAAAGCTATGATAACAAAGGGTCTGCCCGTTTTCGGCACCTGTGCAGGTCTTATTCTCCTTGCCAAAAAGATAGACGGCGAGGAGCCTCATCTGGCGGTAATGGATATCGAAGCAAAGCGCAACGCCTATGGCAGGCAGCTGGGCAGCTTTGCGGCAAAGGGCGACTTTGCCGGCAGAGAGATACCCATGGTATTTATCCGTGCCCCATATATCCCCGAGGTTTACGGTGAAACAAAGATGCTTTCCGTCACAGACGGCAAGATAACCGCCGCAAGGGACAGAAATATGCTTGCCTGCTCATTCCACCCCGAGCTTTCGGAGGATACAACAGTGCATGAGTATTTCCTTGATATGATACGCTCAGCAAATGTTAAATAAATGTAACATACGCAGTTTGTAGCAAATATACAATATCAGCTCATAATCCCACCCGTAAAATGTGCATCATTTTTATAAAGTGGGATATGGGCTGATTTTTCCCTTTATTCAATGTATATATCTGCCAATTCAGGCAGATGATATGATAATAAGATATATCACAATGCACAAAAGCGCCATAATGTGCATTTTTTGTGTACAGCTTGCATAAGCCGTAAAAATGGGTATTATATCATATATAACATATAGGAATATATGATATGAGTATATGGATATGATCCAAGGGGGAATTACCAATGGCAACAACAGTAAAAAACAAACGTCTTTATTCCATCGTTACCGTAGGTCTTATGGCGGCGCTGGTTTATGTAGGCAACTATCTCCAGATAAAAATACCTAACGGCGGTCTGGTAACAAGAATACATTTGGGCAACTCCATGTGCCTGCTGGCAGGTCTGCTTTTCGGACGACTGAGAGGCGGTCTTTCATCAGGTATCGGCGCAGCGCTTTATGACCTGTTCGACCCCGTGTACATCGTTTCCGCACCCTACACATTCTTCTCAAAGTTTGCAATGGGCTTTACCGCAGGCCATATCAGAAAGCACTCAAAAAATGAAAAGAGCGCAGTTATCTGGGCGGCAGTTGCAGGTCAGCTGGTATATATCGTGCTTTACCTGCTCAAGACATTCATCAGCCAGATACTTCTCGGCGAGCCTGTTTCCGTTGCACTCAAGCTCACAGGCGTGAATGCAATAACCTCGACAATAAACGGAGTTCTTGCGTGCGTTATCGCAGTACCTCTTTACTTTGCACTTTCCAAGGCGCTTGCTCATACAGGAATTGCGGAGCTTATCACCGAAAAGGAAGAAAACAAGGGCTGGCTCAATCCTCTCACCGCAGGACTTACTGCATTTGCGGTTATCGTTACAGCACTTTACACCATTGACCTTGCAAATACCAATAAGGTTAAGAAGCAGGAAGCTGAAAAGGAAGCTGCATATCAGCAGCAGATAGATGATCTTCAGTATGAGATAGATTTTCTTAAAGATCAGCTTCAGATAGAGATACCTCCCCGTGAGACTGAGGAGGAAGCCGAATAACAGCATTGACCCAAGCGCCCTCACTTCAATGAAGTGGGGGCGCTTTTTTAATAGCAGATGAACGAAATAACGCCCCCGCTTCAGCCGAAACGGGGGCGTTGTTATTATCATATCAGTTTCCGTAAACCTCTTTTGCTGCGTCAACAGTTGCCTTTGCGTCCCTTGCATAATAATCTGCGCCGATCTTTTCGGCATATTCGGGAGTAAGGACTGCTCCGCCTACGACTATCTTGCAGTCGGGTCTTTCCTTTTTAACAAGCTCAATGGTATCCGCCATTGATTTGAGCGTGGTTGTCATAAGTGCCGAAAGTCCCACAAGCTTTACGCCGTCGATCTTTGCGGCATCGACCACTGCCTGATACTCCACGTCTCTTCCAAGGTCGATGACCTCATAGCCGTAGTTTTCAAGCAGCACCTTTACGATGTTCTTGCCGATATCGTGGATATCGCCCTTTACTGTTGCAAGGACAACCTTTCCCTTTGATACGCTGCTGTCGCCTGTGCTTATCTTTGACTTTATCACCTCAAACGCTGCCTGTGCAACGCCTGCGGACAATATGAGCTGGGGAAGGAATATCTTTCCGCTCTCGAAATCCGCTCCCGCCTTGTCAAGGGCAGGGATAAGCATATCGTCAACTATTATCATCGGGTCGGTGGTCTCAAGGAGCTTTTCGGTAATAGCCGCTCCCTCGCTTTTAAGTCCGTTCTGTACTGCAAAGAGAAGTCCCTCGGCAGTGGCATTTTCCGTTCTTGCTGTGCCTGCATTTGCGGCAGGAGCAGGGGCGGCGTTATTATATGCGGCAATGAACTCCATGGAGTCCTTGTCGATATTTGCAAGAAGCTTGTATGCTCTTACAGCGCCCGTCATAGCCGCCACATTGGGGTTGATGATAGGCAGGTCAAGACCGCTTACCAGGCATATCTGCAAAAAGTTGCTGTTGATAAGCTCACGGTTTGGCAGACCGAAAGAGATATTCGATACACCCAGGACAGTTTTAAGTCCCAGCTCGGTCTTTACCCTATGGAGAGCCTTTACGGTCTCCATAACGCCCTCCTGCTGAGCCGATGCGGTAAGGGTAAGGCAGTCGATGAAAACATCACGCTTTGGGATACCCATTGCAACCGCTCTGTTCATTATCTTCTCCGCAATGGCAAAGCGCTGCTCCGCCTTGGGAGGGATACCGTTCTCGTCAAGGGCAAGTCCTACAACGGCGGCGCCGTACTTCTTTACGATGGGAAGTATGCGTTCAAGTGACTTTTCCTCGCCGTTTACCGAGTTTACTATTGCCTTGCCGTTATACACACGAAGAGCCGCTTCCAGCACCTCGGGGATAGTGGAATCCACCTGCAGAGGCAGGTCGGTAACGCTTTGGAGAGCCTTGACTGTCCTTACCATCATAGCCTTTTCGTCAATATCGGGGAGCCCCACGTTTACGTCCAGGATATCCGCACCTGCGCCTGCCTGCTCGATAGCCTGACCGAGAATATAGTCGATATCGCCGCTTTTCAGCGCTTCCTTAAAGCGCTTCTTGCCTGTGGGGTTGATACGCTCGCCGATAATTCTGGGCTGGTCGATAACAGCCGTGTTGGAATATGAGCATACTGCCGCAGGAATGCTTGCGCCCTTTGTGCGCACAGATTCTCTTTCGGTATATTTCTCCTTTGAAAGACGTGCGGACAGCGCCGAGATATAGTCGGGGTTTGTTCCGCAGCAGCCGCCGAATATCTTTACGCCCATAGCCGCAAATTCAGAAGCAGCCTCCGCAAATTCATCGGGAAGCACGTCATAAAGGTTGGTGTTGGGGTCGGGCAGACCTGCGTTGGGCTTTACAGCCACTGGCAGAGTTGTCCACCTGCAGATCTCGCTTACAACCGGCATAAGGTCCTTGGGGCCGAGAGAGCAGTTTACGCCGATAGCGTCCGCTCCCAGTCCTTCAAGGGTAAGCGCCATGGCTGAGCATGAGCAGCCTGTAAAGGTTCGTCCGTTTCTCTCAAAGGTCATGGTGCAGATAACGGGCTTGTCGGTATTTTCCTTTGCCGCAAGGAGAGCTGCCTTGACCTCGTAAAGGTCGGTCATGGTCTCGAGGACGATAACGTCAGCGTCCTTTCCTGCCAGCATCTGCTCCTTGAAAATGTCGTATGCTTCCTCAAAGGTAAGGCTTCCCGTAGGCTCCAGCAGCTGACCGATAGGCCCGATATCAAGAGCCGCATATGCTTCTTTGCCGCTTTCAGCACACGCCTTTTTTGCAATGGCGATGCCTGTGCCTATTACCTCATCAACGGAATGACCGCAGTCCTCCAGCTTATAGCGGTTTGCGCCGAAGGTGTTGGCATACACTATCTGAGAGCCTGCGTCGATATACATTCTGTGGATATTTTTTATCATATCCGGGTGAGTAAGATTGAGCAGCTCGGGGATCTCCCCTGCTTCAAGTCCGCTTTTCTGGAGCATGGTTCCCATGGCTCCGTCAAGGAATATAAAATCATTCTGTGACAACAGCTTTTTAAAATCCACAGTGTGTACCTCTCTTTCTGAAACGGCAAACGTCACGCATATTGCAGGTGACGCAGCCCCTCTTCTTTGAGGGAAGAGGCTTATCGGAAACGCCCATTACCGCCGTAACGGACTTTACCGGCGTAAGCATACTGCTGCCCGATGCGCACAGACCTATCTTTCTGGGGGCATCAAGCACATCAAGCAGCTGCTTCTGCATATTTATGGGGAAATCGCCGTACCCGGGCGAATACCGCCAGGTAAAATATTTCCCGTCAAATTCTTTTTTAATTATCTCTTCCGCCTTAGCGCAGACCTGCTCAACGGCAGCCCCCGCAAATGCGTCAGCAATGACAGCCTTTGCCATGTCCTCCACCTGAAGCCGGCGTATAAGCCTGTCCGCACCGCCGCCCACGGTGGCGCACATAACGATTACCCCCGAGCAGCCTTCAAGATGAGCCGCAATGTCGCTGCCGTTAAGTGCCAGAGTACAGCCGCTTATCACAGGCACGCCGTCCTTGAAGCTCAGGGGAAAATATCTGTAAAGGAACTTGGGCGAGATCACACCCAGAAGCCTGCTCTCGCACTCGTCCAGATACTTTCCTGCCGTTTCGCCGATGTTGTTCTCATCGTGGCAGCAAAGGTATCTGAGCGCCTCGTCCCTGTCTATCTCCGTTATTTCAATCATTACAGCAGTCCCGAAACGGCAGAAGATATCTTTTCAGCCACGTAAGGATTGTTCATGGTGTAAAGGTGGATACCGTCCGCACCGCTTGAAATAAGATCAACTATCTGGTCAATGGCGTATGCGATGCCCGCATCTCTGAGAGCCTCGGGATTGTTCTCGTATCTTGCCATCATTCTTGTGAACTTCACGGGAAGGCTTGCGCCGCACATGGATACCATGCGCTCTATCTGCTTCTTGTTGACAACGGGCATAATACCTGCCTCGATAGGCACGTTCATGCCTGCTATCCTTGCCTTTTCAAGGAAGTTGTAGAAATGGCTGTTATCAAAGAAAAGCTGGGACATAAGGTGCTCTGCGCCTGCATCAACTTTTTCTTTGAGATATTTGATATCGGTTATCATATCGGGCGCTTCCACATGGCACTCAGGGTAGCAGGCAGCGGAAATATGGAAATCTCCCTTAGATTTAATATATCTGATAAGGTCGCTTGCATAGCGGAAATCATTCTTGGGAGGGCGCTCGGGGTTGATATCTCCTCTGAGGGCAAGGATATTCTCGATGCCGTCAGCTTTAAGTCCTTCAAGGATAATGTCTATATCCTGCTTTGTGTTGCTGACACAGGTAAGGTGAGCCGCAGACTCAATGCCAAGGTCATTTTTGATATGCGCAGCTATCTTTCCTGTGATATTGTTTCCGTCAGAACCGCCTGCGCCGTATGTAACGCTTATGAAAGCGGGGTCAAGCTTTTTAAGGCTGTCAAGGGTGCTGTAAATAGTGTCGCAGGGCATATTTTTCTTGGGAGGGAACACCTCAAAGGAAAAAACGCACTTGCCCTTGCCAAATAATTCTGATATCCTCATATTTAAACAAACTCCTTTGTTATACTCATTATTCTTATTATAATATTATACCACACTTTAGCACGGCATTATGGTATATTTTGTGTCTGTTTTTTTTCGGGTTTGTATGATGTATCAGCTCAGGCACCCTTTCATGCACTTTTTGTAGATGCGCATAAAGTATATTATCTCCGCAACTGCGGTTATTGACCATGAAAAGCTGTACAGCAGGTAAAGGGAGGTTATGGTCTGGAAGTGCGCAAAAATGGTATATACCCATATTACCCTGAACACGCAGGAGCCCATGATGACGATGATCGTGGGCACAACGCTTTTGCCCAGTCCTCTTGAAGCGGCAATGGTGCAGTCCATAAAGGCGCTTATGGCATATGACCAGCCCATTATCGTCAGTCTTTCCATACCTGCCTCCGCAACGGCAGACTCGTTGGTGAACAGTGACAAAAACTCTCTGCCGAATAAAAGCAGCGCTCCGCCGAAAATCCCGCCTGCCGCAAAGGAATAGAACAGGCTGATAAAATAGCTTTTGAGTATGCGGTCATTCTTTCCCTCGCCGTGATTTCGGCTGATAAAGCTTGCGCAGGCGGTGTAGATCGCCGCCATAACGTTGAAGATAAGTGTATCTGCATTCTGCGCCGCAGAATTGCCCGAAACCATAACAGCGTCAAAATGGTTTACGCCTGTCTGCACAAAAAGGTTCGCCACGGCAAATATGGCGTTCTGCATTCCCGTGGGTATGCCTATCATAAGCACTCCCCCGCAGGCGCTTGTGTCAAAATATTTGTTTGACAGCCGCAGCTTACAGCTGTCCTTTCGCCTCAGCAGGTGGCACATTATCATTGAAGCGGAAAGATACTGGGCGATAACACTGGCGATAGCAACACCGTCCGCCGCCTTTTTGCACACGACCACAAAGAAAATGTTCAGGATAACATTCAGCACGCCCGCTATAGAAAGATATACCAACGGCTTTTTTGTCTCTCCGCAGGCGCTGAGAACGCCGTTTCCGAAGTTATACACCGCCATGGCAGGCATTCCCAGTGCGTATATTTTAAGGTAAAGTACAGCGCTTTCGATAAGCTCGTCCTTGGTTTTCAGAGTCTCAAGCATGGGGCGGGCAAAAATATTGCACACAAGGCAGAGGATAATTCCGATAATAAGGCAAACGATAAACCCCGAATACACTGTCCTTGCCACAGTCTCGCTGCTGCCCGAAGTCTTTTCCGCTCCCAGCTGATGAGCCGTTCTTACATTAACTCCTGCGCCCATGCCGATAAGTATGCCCGTAAAAAGCGACACCAGCAGCGCCGTGGAGCCTACCGCTCCCAGAGCGATATAGTCCGCATATTTTCCCGCAATGGCAACATCACTGAGGTTAAAAAGCACCTCCAGCATCTGGGTCATCATAAGTGGCAGGCTGAACACAAGGATATTTTTCCAGAGGGAGCCGCCTGTCATATCTATAGCATTTTTACCTTTTCCGCGCATTCATCAGACCTCCAACAATCCAACTAAAATATGATGATATCACTTTTGTCGGATTATGTCAATGAACTATCTGTTCGAAATATATAGCTGAAATGTACGGAGATATAATGCACTTATGAAAATATGCCGAATTTTCCAAAAGCCCTTGACAAATAAAATAAATGGACTATAATAATAAGTAATCGGATAGTTTACAAATGCGCTGACGGGGACGGAATGTCCGCAGGGAAGCCCTCAGAGAGCCTGCATACGGTGAAAGCAGGCGGCTTTTCGGATATGCTCCTATCACCCCTGAGCTTTGCTGCCCAACAGCTTGTCCAAGTAAGCAGCAGCGGGATTCTCCCGTTACAGAGAGTTTCCGTTGATTGACGGGAAAACGAGCGGCGTTGTGTATTTACTGTGTAAGTACATTCGCAACAAGAGTGGTAACGTGGGTACATTTGTCCTCACCTCTTGAAAAAGGGGTGAGGTTTTTTATTTTTTCCGAAAAATATCATTTTAAAGGAGAATATTTTATGCTGACACTTGATATGGTTTACAGCGCATCTTACAAGCTCAAAGAGGTTATCCGCAGAACTGACCTTATCCCCTCAAATAAAATTTCTGACAAATGCAACGTGTTCCTTAAAACAGAGAACCTCCAGGTAACAGGTTCATTCAAGGTTCGTGGCGCATATTACAAGATATCCCAGCTTTCCGACGAGGAAAAGGCAAGGGGCGTTATCGCCTGCAGCGCAGGAAACCACGCTCAGGGCGTTGCTCTGGCAGCTGCAAAGAACGGCATCAAGTCCCTTATCTGCCTGCCCGACTCCGCTCCTATCTCCAAGATAGAGGCAACACGTTCCTACGGTGCGGACATCTGCCTGGTTGACGGCGTTTATGATGACGCTTACGCAAAGGCAATAAGCCTCCGTGACGAAAAGGGCTACACATTCATTCACCCCTTTGATGACGAGTACGTTATCGCAGGTCAGGGAACTATCGGTCTGGAGCTTCTGGAGCAGCTTCCTCAGGTAGATGCTGTCGTTGTTCCCGTAGGCGGCGGCGGACTTATCTCAGGCGTTGCATTCACTCTTAAAAAGCTCAGGCCCGAAATAAAGGTTTACGGCGTTCAGGCAGCAGGCGCACCCAGCATGGTACAGTCTCTGGCTGACGGCAAGGTCGAAAAGCTCCACTCCGTTTCCACCATTGCAGACGGCATCAAGGTAATGGAGCCTGGTGAGCACACATTCCAGCTCTGCAAGGAGTATGTTGACGGCATTGTCACCGTTACAGATGACGAGATATCCTCTGCTATCCTCACCCTTATCGAGCAGCACAAGCTCATCGCCGAGGGCGCAGGCGCAGTTCCCGTTGCAGCAGTTATGTTTGATAAGATACCCGACCTTGAGGGCAAGAACGTTGTATGCTTAGTATCAGGCGGTAATATCGACGTTACTATCCTCAGCCGTGTTATTGAAAGAGGTCTCCAGAAGTCGGGAAGGACCTGCCTGCTGAATATCGAGCTTATCGACAAGCCGGGTCAGCTGAAGGGTGTTTCCGATATCATCGCAGCTCTGGGCGGAAATGTTATCTCCGTTCATCATGAGCGTGCAAACGAGGGCAGCGACATCAACGGCTGCTACCTGAGAATTACCCTTGAAACAAGAAATCACGCACACATTGAGGAAATAAAGAACGCACTCACAAAAGCAGGCTTCAAGCTTTATGATAAAAACTAAATCAGATCAGGAGGAATTTATTATGTCAGAAAAGATCTACACCAAAAACGCACCCGATGCAATAGGCCCCTATTCTCAGGCAGTAAAGAGCGGCAATCTGCTTTTTACCTCGGGTCAGATAGCTATCAACCCCGCAACAGGCAATGTTGACGCTCAGGGCATCGAGGCTCAGACCCGTCAGATCTGCGAGAACCTTAAAGCAGTTCTGACAGAGGCAGGCTGCACTCTTGACAATGTTATCAAGACCACCTGCTTCCTTGACAACATGAACGATTTTGCCGCATTCAACGCAGTTTACGGCGAATATTTCACCAACAAGCCCGCACGCTCCTGCGTAGAAGTTGCAAAGCTTCCCAAGGGCGTTCTTGCTGAGGTCGAGGTAATTGCTGAGCTGTAACGCTTGATGATACGAAAACTCCCGAACATTTCGATGTGAAATGTTCGGGAGTTTTTTTGTTGTGTTTGGGGTTCAAGGAAGAGATGTTCGCTTGCCTTTTGCAAAGCCACGGAGAAACCATCAAGGGGAAGGGGAATGCCGTTTTTTGCCCTTGCTTTAGTTTAATACTAAGCACCAATTAAAAACTATACAAAAAATTGAGCATGATCTTGCGTGTATGTAACAAAAAAGACGCATCAAGCAAGTGCCTGATGCGTCTTTGGTAATTTTAGGATTATATTTTACTGAGCAGCCTCAACAGTGGTGATATCGCTGCCGAACCACTTTGTGGAGATCTCGCCGAGCTTGCCGTCAGCCTTCATTTCGCCGAGGATCTTCTGTACCTCGTCACGAAGAGCCTGATCTTCCTTGCGGAAGCCGATAGCATACTCTTCTTCCTCAAGGCCGTCGGGAAGAACTCTGTAATCCTTGCCGGAAGAGGAGATCTCATAGTTTGCAACAACGCTGTCAAGGAAAACTGCGTCAACAAGACCAAGCTCCATCTGCTGGAGAGCCTCAACGTTTGTTGCCATAGCGGTAACAGTGATAGGAGTATCGTTGGTGTAAAGCTCGGAAGCTTCGAGTATCTCCTGTGCGGAAGAACCGTTCTGAACGCCGATGTTCATGCCTGTAAGGTCAGTCATGGAAGCTGCGTCGGAGGAAGCGGGAACAACGAATACCATCTCGTTCTTCATGTAAGGGTCGGAAAGATTCATCTGCTCCTGTCTGGAAGCGTTGATGCTCATGCCGTTCCAGATGCAGTCGATTCTGCCGACTGCAAGGTCCTGCTCCTTGGTATCCCAGTCGATAGGCTCCTTAACAAGCTCAACGCCCATTCTGCTGCAAACTTCCTCTGCAACATCAATATCAAAGCCTACGATCTCATCGTTTTCATCGGTATAGCCCATGGGCTTGAAGGTAGCGTCAAGACCGAGAACGAACTTTCCGCTGTCAAGCACCTTCTGGAGGGACTGGTCACCGTCAGCTGCGGTGTCATCACCCTCAGCAGCAGTATCGGCTGCAGTGTCCTCAGCGGCAGTATCTTCGGATGTCTCCTCGGAAGCGGCAGCTGTGGTGTCAGCATTGTCAGCTGTAGTGGTATCATTGGTATCAGCTGTAGTTCCGCAGCCTGCCAGCATCATAGATGCAGCAGCGGCAAAAGCTGTTACAGCAGAGATAAGCTTGATCTTTTTCATGGTATCTTCTCCTTTAAATCTTCAATATGTTCCGCCCACGCAGAACTCTCACTGAATAAATATAACACAATTCTTTTGTAAAGTAAAGTGTTACCGTGATATTTCGGAACTTTACATATATTTCGGAAGAACTTAAAGGGGCTTTTATTGCATTATCATATAAATTTACAGGGAATTATCCCTTCATTACGGTTATTGAAGTTACATCAACGCCTGCGCCCGTGCCCTTGAAGCTTATGCAGTCGATATCGGCAGCAGAGAAGCCGTTTTCTGCGACGGCAGAAGCCATATTTGCAAACTCGAACACTGCAACGCCGTCACCCGAAGAGGAAGCCAAAACATCAATATCGGTGCCGCCCACGGTTACGGTCATATAAACGGTCACGGGGATAGTGCCTGTCTGAGCGGTCTCGGCGGTGTAGCTTACTACCAGAAGTCCGCCGTCGGAGAGCATATCGGCAGAAAGTCCCTCGGCAGCAAGGCTTACAGTGCAGGAAGCCTCATTCTCGGCAGCAGCCTTATGCTCGGGAGTTATCTCGATGCCTGCCGCAAACTCTTCCGCAGTTTTCATGGAAACAGCCTCGGTCACTGCTTCGGTGGTCTCGCTTTCTGTAGTTTCCTCGGTTTCGGTCTCGGTAACTGTGGTAACTTCTGTATCGGATATCTCGCTGTCGGAGGTGATTTCGTTATCAACAGAAACTTCCGTAACAGCTTCATCAGCTGCCTCGGTAACGGTAACTGTGGTATCAACAGCAGGCTGGGACGAATTATGTCCGCCCATAAAATAAACGCCTGCTCCCACCGCAGCAACAATGACCACTGCCGCAATTATAATAGCTGCAGTCTTGCCGCCCTTTTTCTTCTGAGAAACTTTCTCAGCCATTTTCTTAAATTCGGAGGAATCGGCAACATATGCGCCCATATCGGAAAAATCGTCCTTTGCTGGGGCTTCCTTTTCAGGCTCCTTTTTCTCTTCCTGCTTTTCAGCCTTTGAAGCTTCGGGTGTCTTGGACGCTTCGGATACTTTTGATGCTTCGGGCAGCTCCGAAGAAATCTCCTCGGGCTTTTCGGTATGTATATCAACGCCCTCAATCTTAACTATCTCGGGTATGTCCTCAAGTGCCTTTTCGGCAGCCGCTTCAAGAATCTCAGCAGTTTCATCTGGAGATATCTCGGAGGGATCTATGCCCTGAAAAACAGCCATGCTGTTTTCGTCATCCGCATTTTCGGAAGCGGAATAAATGTTACCTGTTTTATTTGTATCTGCAGAAACCTCAAGCACGGGAGTGCCGCACTCGGGGCAGAATTTGCTGGTCTCAAACAGCTGTGCGCCGCATTTTGAGCATATTGCCATATTGATCTTACCTCCGTATAATAAAATGCCGCATAATATCGCAATGTATATTATACGGCATAATTTGTTAATATATCAATTCGGCGGAGTTATCCCATTGTAAAAAATCTCTGTGTGGCTGTGTAGGTCTTGCCGGGAGCAAGCTCCTCATATCCGCTGAGTTCTGCGGGCATATCAAGATTGGGGGCATTTACCTGAGCGGTCATAGGCTCGGGGCAGAAATAGTTCATAAAGCCCTCATGGTTCCATACTATCCAGAACTTGTACTTTTCATCTACCTCGTTGCAGATGGTCTTGCCGCTGGCAGTATCGGTCATGATCGTACCGTGGAAAGGCTTGCCGTCCAGCTCAAGAGTTCCGCCTGAATACATATCGTTGCAGATATCTCTGAGAACGGGGCAGGTTCCGTTTATGTACTTCTTGTCATAATCGGTGAGCTTTGCACGCTTGCCTGTGGGCAGCCACTTGGACTTGTTGAAGAGAATATGCTCCACAGCGGGAACCTTCAGCCTGATATCCTCCTGAACAGCGCCGTCAACAAAGGGAGCGTTGATGGTGGTGTGTGTTGCAATAGATATGGGCATCATCTTATCCGACTGATTGATAAGGGTTATCTTATGGGAAAGTCCCTTGTCGGAAAGCTCTATTCTTATTCTTACGGTGAACTTTACGGGGAAGCAGTTGAAGAAAAAGTCCTTTTCATCGTAAACATACTCGTTCTCCACAAAAGCGGTATTGCCCTTTGTGCCAAGCTCCTTTACGGTGTATGCTCTCTTCTGGATAAAGCCGTGGAGATGGTTGCCGAAGCGCTCCTCATTTACGGGCAGGCGATAGGTCGCATCAGATGTGTGCAGCACGCCCTTTTCAAAGCGGTTGGGCAGGTACAGGGTGGGAAGACCCCATATCTCGGGAGCGTTCATTATCTCGCCGATAGAAACGCTTCCGTTGTAGCGGAATATCTCCATTCCCCTTTTCTCGTCTCTGAAACGGAGTACGTTGGAACCCAGACCGTGAGCAACTATGGCATAATATCCGCCTGCGGAAAGCTCACAAACCTCTGTGCCCTTGTGGATCGCTTTTCTTGCATAAGTTTCCATATTCTATTTCTCCTTATATGTAACGATCAGGTATCGTATTTTCTTATTCTGAGAGGTATGCCCAGCCTTTCGGATATCTCCTTGCTTTCCTCGATCTCACGCTCGGAGATAACATCTACAACGGTGAACATCACCTGAGGAACATACTTTTTGCAGTCCTGCGCAAAGCTGAGCAGAGCGCTGAAACTGTCCTCCCACTTAGGACGGGTAACAGCGTTGTAGTCCTTTTCATTGCCCGAATTAAGGCTTATGGAAACGATATCCACAGCCCCCTCCAGCATTGCTGCGGTGGGTCTGCCGTGAATTTTGTCCGAAAGCCCGTTGGTGTTCAGGCGTATTATCTTATGGGGATATCGCTTTTTCAGCTCTTTGCCGATAAAAACAACGTCCTCTGCCCTTTCCATAGGCTCGCCGTAGCCGCAGAAAACTATCTCATCAAACTCATCGGGAGAGTATTTGTCAAACTCTGCCAGAACTTCCTCGTTTGTGGGTTCTCTTTCAAGCCACAGGCTGTCGCTGCCGTATGCGCTGTCGCCGTTGTGGCGTATGCAGAACGTGCAGTTGCAGGGGCATCGGTTTGTCAGATTTATATAAAGATTGCCGTGAACATTATAAACAAAGGTAAGACCTTTCAAAATAACACTTCCTATGTTACTTTCTGATTTTAAGTGAAATATCGAACGCCTTTACCGAATGGGTGATAGCGCCTACAGAAATAATGTCAACGCCTGTAGCCGCAGCAGCCGCAACGGTGTCGATATTGATGTTGCCCGAAGCCTCCAGAACAGCCTTGCCGTCTGCGATCTTTACGCACTCGGTCATTTCCTCCGGGGTCATGTTGTCAAGCATGATAACATCAACATTGCAGCCAAGAGCCTCGATAAGCTCTTCCTTGTTTCTTACCTCGACCTCAATCTTAGCCATATGGCCTATCTTCTTTTTAAGGGCGGTAACTGCGCCTGTGATGCCGCCGTATGCGTCAATGTGATTGTCCTTGAGCATAGCCGCATCGGAAAGATTGTAGCGGTGGTTGCGTCCGCCGCCTGCGGTGACAGCGTACTTTTCCAAAGCTCTCAGACCCGGGAGAGTCTTTCTTGTATCAACGATAGAAGCCTTTGTGCCTGCACAGGCTTCCACCAGCTTGTTTGTAGCTGTAGCAACGCCCGACATATGCTGGAGAATGTTAAGAGAGGTGCGCTCCGCTTTAAGGATAGAACGTGTCTTTCCCTGAACTCTGGCGATGATATCGCCCTTTTTCACTTTTTCGCCGTCGTGAATGAACACCTCGCACTTAACGCCGCTGTCGATGAAAGTAAATGTCCTCAGTGCGCAGTCGATTCCTGCCAGAACGCCCTCAGCCTTGGAGACAAACTCCGCAGTGGATATTTCGTCCTCAGGGATAAGCAGGTCGGTGGCAAGGTCAATGTAATTTATATCTTCTGACAATGCTCTCTTGATAACATCGTCAACATAAAATTCGGGTAAAAGCATTTTATTTCCTCCGTGGATAATTTATCAGTTGATGCAGTAGTCCAGAGTTTCGCCGATGCTCTCGGATATGAGCAGGTCAGCTCTGTCATCGTACTGGGTGGTGCTCTTGTTTATAAGAACAAGCTTGTTGCCCTTATAATATTCGATAAGACCGCTGGCGGGATATACGGAAAGCGATGTGCCGCCGATGATAAGAACATCGCAGTTTTCGATAGCCTCGATAGCGCAGTCAACAGTGTGCTGGTTAAGGCTCTCCTGATAAAGCACCACATCGGGCTTGATAAGACCGCCGCACTGTGCGCACTCAGGGATAAAGGGAGAATTTTTTATGTACTCAGCATCAAACATAGCACCGCAGCGGACGCAGTAATTGCGGTGTACCGAGCCGTGAAGCTCATACACGGTCTTGCTGCCCGCAGCCTGATGAAGGCCGTCGATGTTCTGGGTGATAACTGCTTTGAGCTTGCCTCTTCTTTCAAGCTCCGCAAGAGCAAGGTGAGCTTTGTTGGGCTTAGCGTCAAGATAGAGCATCTTATCCTTATAGAACTCGTAAAACTCGCTTATATGGTTGCAGAAAAAGGTACGGCTCAGAATAGTCTCAGGGGGATATTTATATTTCATGTTATAAATTCCGTCCACGCTTCTGAAATCCGGAATACCGCTTTCCGTGGAAACACCTGCTCCGCCGAAAAAGACAATATTATCCGATGAATCTATCCATTCCTTGAGCAGGGCGGTATTTTCGGTAATTGCCATAATAATCAATCCTTTCAAGCTCTTGCGTCTGCACATAAATTTATTATAGCACACTTTTTTAAGGATTTCCACTGTTTTTTAAAATTTTTCTGATTTTTCTGAAAAGCTCTTGACAAATCATAAAAAGTGTGCTATGCTTTTCGGCAATAAGCTTATTATCAAAATATTAAGAAGGAGGCGGAAACAATGACAATGCTTAAAATATCACTTAAACTTACAGGTACATATAATAACATTCGGCAGCGCATTGGCATATCCGCACCTTTCAGAGGTCCTCTGCAATAAAATCAGGGGCAGATATAGTCATACATAAGGGCGCTTCCGGGTCGGAGCGCCCTTTTTTTTGCGCATTTGTGACCCACTTTCAAGGAGAATTTACATGATAGAATTAAACGGAAAATACAATACAGCAAAGGTTTTTACCGATAATATCGACAGCGCCTCGGTCTCCCAGATAATCGAGCTTTGCAGCCAGGAATTCACTATCGGCGAGAAAATAAGAATGATGCCCGATGTCCATGCAGGCGTTGGCTGCGTTATCGGCACCACCATGACCATCACCGACAAAATTGTCCCCAACCTTGTGGGCGTTGACATCGGCTGCGGCATGGAGACTGTGCTTATCAGGGAAAAGCACATGGAGCTTATGCAGCTCGACAAGCTTATCAGGCGGACTATCCCCTCGGGCTTTGCCATAAGAAGCACTCCCCACAAGCTGGCGGAAGAGGCGTACATCTGCGCCCTCAGATGTGCCGACAAAATAGACCTGCGCCGTGCGGAGCGCTCTGTGGGCACTCTTGGCGGCGGCAACCACTTTATCGAAGCGGACAGGGGCGAAAAGGGCATCTACATCGTTATCCACAGCGGCTCCCGTCATCTGGGTGCAGAGGTGGCAAAGTATTATCAGCAGCAGGCGGTAAAGCAGCTTGAACATTCGGGCGACGGCAAGATCCATGAGCTTATCGACAGTCTCAAGGCTCAGGGCAGGGAGAAAGATATCAGCCGTGAGCTTAAAAAGCTTGAAAGCACCAAGCGCATCACCGTGCCCAAAAATCTTGCTTACGTAAGCGGACAGCTTTTTGAGGACTACATTCACGATATGAAAATAGTCCAGCACTTTGCCGTGCTCAACCGCCGTGCCATGATGACCGAGATAATCAGGGGAATGAAGCTCACGCCCGTTGAGCAGTTCACCACTATCCACAACTACATCGACACTGAAAACATGATACTCCGCAAAGGCTCTGTGTCCGCACAGGCGGGGGAAAAGCTGATTATCCCCATAAATATGCGTGACGGCAGCCTTATCTGCACAGGCAAGGGCAATCCTGACTGGAATTTCTCCGCTCCCCACGGTGCGGGACGTCTCATGAGCCGAGGCGAAGCCAAGCAGAGCTTTACCGTAAGCGAGTTCAAAAAGCAGATGGAGGGCATCTATACCACATCTGTGAGTCAGGGCACACTGGATGAATGCCCCATGGCATACAAGGGCATGAACGATATCCTTGACAACATCGGCGACACTGCGGAGGTAAACGAGATAATCAAGCCCATTTACAACTTCAAGGCAGGTGAGTAAAATGAAAAGCTATGTTCCTTTGGAAAAGATGAGCAAGAAAGCAAAACGTGAATATTTTAACAAACAGCGCAGAGACTGGGGCGGGCTTTCCCCTGTCACCCGCTGCGGTGGCACAAAGGGCTATGACCGTGCCGCCCATAAGGCGGAGAACAGGAAAGCCCTTGCAGAGATGAACTGACAGCCTCTTTATTTTCCCCTTGACAATCCCACTCATTTTGGAGTAAAATAAAAGTTACCAATAACAAAGAAAAGGTGGAAACAAAATGAACAAAAAAGAAGTGGCTGAAATAAAAAGAAGCTTTGCCGAGGGCTGCGGATTTTTTACCCTTAACCGTGTGCTTTACGCCTATGCGGACGCCGAAAAGAACATAAAGTACAGTGATGTTCGCAGCTGGGCAACTATTCCCGAGGACGAGGGCGCTGTGGTCATGGAGACGCTTAAAAAGGTTTTCAGCGGCACTCTCGGCAAAAATCTCAACGAGTACGGCTTTCCCAACGAGTCATATGAAGAGGGCGGCGCTCAGAATATCCTTTACGCCGCAGTAAAGGGAAAGCTGGAGGACGAAGAGGCAAACAAGGCGTTCATCGACCGCATTGTTGAAAATACCGCCATGTCCAGCGCATATACTATTATATCGGGTCACTGTACATACAGCATTCTTGTAAAGGACAAGAACGATGAGTGCATCGGCGAGGGCGACTCCGAGTACAACTTCATCGTAACTGCCATCTGCCCCGTAAACACAGGAGATGACGGCCTTTTCTACGATGAGTCTCTGGAGACTATCGCAAAGAAGTCCAACACCGAGATGATAATTGCAAGAGCGCCTCAGGACGGCTTCTTCTACCCCATTTTCAGTGACCGTTCCCCTGACGTTAACCGTGTTATGTACTACACCCGCTCACCCAAGAAGCCCAATCTCTCCATTGTGGAGGACGTATTGGAGTGCCGCTTTGATTTCACTCCCGACGGTGAAAAGGAACGCTTCCGTGCAGTTCTCACCGATGTGTGCCGTGACGAGCTGGATTACACAGTTATCACCCGTGTAAACGACATTATCAAGGAAGTCATCGACCAGAACAAGAACGAGACCGAGCCTCCCGTAATTGACGCAAACAGAATGAAGACCATTCTTTCCGATGCGGGCGTAAGCGATGAAAAGCTTGAAGCCCTTGACGCAGTTTACAAGACTACTGTGGGCGACACCGCTCTGAAGGCGTCTAATCTTGTGGAGAACAAGACCGTTCTTTCCGTTCCCGAAATAACCGTAAACATCAGCAAGGAAGCCACCGACAAGGTGCGCACAACCGTTATCCAGGGCAGAAAGTGCCTTATCATCGACCTTGACGACCCCAGTGTTACCATCAACGGCATTGAAACCACCATTGAAACTTCTCAGAACTCCCCTGCCGCAGCTGCGGAAAATCAGCCTGTGACAGTCTGAAAATAGAGTGGGCTGCTGCACGTATTGCAGCAGTCCCATTTTTTACACACAAACACAAAGGAGCCGCTGCAATGCTGCAACAGCTCCTTTTTTATTGCTTGTTTTTATTCAACCGAATCAAGAGACTCATTGAACTCGTCAATGAGAACATTTACAGCGTCAGCCAGCGAATCTCTTACAGAAGGCCAGTCGTGACCGTAAAATGCAGCTCTGATACCATACTCGCCGCTGTCCAGAATGTTGTACATATCTGTGGGGCAGCCTGTGTGGATAGAATACATGGGGTGCTCAGCGGTCATTTCGTTGATCCTGTATCTCATCTGGATCATATCGTCAGTCCAGCCGTAATCGTCCTTACGCTTTCTGTCTGCGATCTCGAGAGAGCCTGTGTCGGAGTTTGCAGCAAGTATGCACTCCATAAATCTTGCAACGCCCTCGGGGTTCTGTGCGCCCTTGCAGAGCATATAAGCTTCCAGACCTGCGGGGAGATAATACTCGTCAGCGTCGTCCATCTTGGGAACGGGTACGAACATAACGTCCTCGGAGTTACCGAATTTGGGGTTCCAGATATCGGGAGAGCCTTCAAGAGTGTATGCGCCGCAAATGTAGAACAGCTCCTTGCCTTCGCCGATGAACTCGGGGTGCTCGCTCCAGTCAAAGAGAGACTTATCGAGAACAAGACCGTTCTGGCTCAGCTCATACATAAAGTTCATGGACTTTTCAAGGCGCTCATCATAAAGGTTGGAAACCAACTGACCGTCTCTCAGTTCAACGGGAGCAACGCCGCAGGTGAGCATAAGGGGCTTTTCATTGAACCAGCCGTCCAGACCGTACTGGTCAGCCTCGGGATCAACATATTCAAGAAGCATATTCTTGAATGTGGACCATGTCCATTCGCCCTTGTCAAGCAGCTCAACGGGATCCTCAAAGCCCTGGGACTCGATGGTCTTCTTGTTGTAGATAACGACCTCGCCTGCTGTTGCCTGGGTAGCCATAAGGTAATGCTTGCCCTTGAGGCTGAACTTGTCGTTAAGCTCCTTTACCGGGTTCCAAAGGTCGGAATCGAAATCAACATAGCTGTCGTAGGACTCAAACTGACCGTTGGGGATACCCTTGGGGAAAGAGTCAAGGTCGCCGCCTGCGATGAAGTCGATGCCTGTACCGCCCAGAATGTTTGTGGAAAGGTCGGTAAAGCGCTGGCTCCATGTGGTGGGGATATATTCAATGGTTCCGCCGTACTTCTTCTCGAAAAGCTCGAGAGAAAGCGCCTTGGTGTTGCCTGATGTGGTAGCGTGGAAAGGATCATAGAAAGAGAACCACTTGATGTTCTTGTTTTCAAGCTCAACATCGGGAAGCAGCTTGGAAACATCGTCCATGGTAACCTGCTCCTCGGAAGCAAGTGTCTCGGTATTGATCTCAACAGTTACCCCTGTTGTGGTGGTTGCGGAGGTGGTAGTATCCTCTGCTGTACCGGATGAACTGCCGCAGGCTGCAAAGCTCGAAGCCATCATAACAGCTGCAAGACCTGCTGCATATCTTTTAAAATTCTTCATAATAGTACACCCTTTCATTTCAAGAGAAAATGTGCATGATAAACTTTTTATAATTATAACATAAAGCTGCATTTCTGTCAACGTTTACATTGTACATTTTGACAAGAAGATAATTGGTTATATTGCCGAGGCTTTTTTAAATAAACCGCCTCGGCATGATATGTTAGATAATTTGATACTAAGCGCCAATCAAAAACTATATATCTATAGTTTTATTGGAAATTAGTATCACGTCTCTTCATGGTATTAACAAGATAAATGAACTCGTCCTTATAATCATCATCGGAATAATCGTACTTGGAAAGCTGTGCGGAAACGTCCTTGTAGGTAACATCGCCGATGTATCTGCTGTTTCTCAGGAGCATGCCGAACTCCGCCACGCAGGAGGCAAAATTCATATCTGCGGACATTTTGTCGGAATAAAGTGACTTGTTAACGGGATATGTTAGCAGCTTGCTTTCGCCGCCCTCAGGCTCCTTGTAGCGGATATTCACGGTGAGAAGCTCGTCGCCCATAACGCCATCGCTGTCAGAAGCATATTTCAGCTCGCTTTCGCCCAGCTCCATTTTGCTGTCAGCAGGAACTATCTCATAAAGCACGGTAACGCTGTGGCCTGCGCCTATCTCGCCTGCGTCCTTGGTGTCGTCGTTAAAGTCCTCGGCAGCCATGACCCTGTTCTCATAGCCGATAAGACGATAGCCCTTAACATTTGCAGGATTAAATTCCAGCTGGAACTTAACGTCCTTTGCAACAGTGAAAAGCGTGCCGCTCATTTCATCGACCAGCACCTTTTTTGCTTCCCTTTCGCTGTCGATGTAGGAGTAGTTTCCGTTGCCATAATCAGCCAGCGCTTCAAGGCGATTGTCCTTGTAATTGCCTGTGCCGAAGCCCAGAACGGAGAGGAACACGCCGCTTTCACGCTTTTCCTCAATGAGCCTTGTAAGCTCCGACTCGGAGGAAAGGCCAACGTTAAGGTCGCCGTCGGTGGCAAGGATAACTCTGTTGTTGCCGCCGTCAATGAAATATTTCTGAGCAATATCGTAAGCGGTGTTGATGCCTGCCGCACCTGCTGTGGAGCCGCCTGCTTCAAGGTCGTTGATGGCACGGAGGATCTTTTTCCTGTCGTTTCCGTCAGCGCCCTCAAGCACCACCTCGTCCGAGCCTGCATAGGTGACGATTGAAACACGGTCAGCGGCGGTCAGATTATCGGTAAGCATTGAAAATGACTTCTGAACCAGCGGCAGCTTGTTGTCATCATACATAGAGCCGCTTACATCAATAAGGAAAACCAGATTCATGGCAGGGCGCTCATCAAGCACAGCGTCAAAGTCCTTGGTATTTATGCCGACCATTAAAAGCTCAGTTTCATCGTTCCACGGGCAGTCGGAAAGCTCCGTATGAACTGCAAACGGCTCGCCGTCAGCAGGGTCAGAATAATCATAGCTAAAGTAATTGATAAACTCCTCAATACGCACAGCGTCGGGGGGAACGTCCATACCGTCATCTATCATTCGGCGTACATTTGTGTATGAAGCTGTGTCAACATCGGCGGAGAATGTGGAAAGAGGTGCGGAAGATACTGCTGTATAGCCGTTTTCCTTGATGTAATTATACTCCTCGTCATTTTGCTGAATATCGGAGTCATCAACGCTGTTCATCTCAGGAGGCATTGCTTCATCATCGGCAGGTGCAGCATCATTGGCATAATCCTCTGCTATAGCCGCCTCGGTGTAATGCTGCGCTCCCTTTTCGTTATTCATGGCATAATCACTGCCGCTTGTGTC
>ULXW01052227.1_pt1 | contig 36348 bp, 30 predicted proteins | sample 1961661 | NCBI WGS metagenome assembly ULXW01 (sample SAMEA4835849, study PRJEB28245) | human gut metagenome | biome: gut microbiome; material: fecal sample | place: Denmark | collected 2008 | reverse complement strand
ATAATACGTTATACACTCGTACATTAAGTTGGCATGTTTTGCCCCCAACATCCTGCAAATGTAATATTAAAAAATCATGGTTTATTTCAACGGTGCAAGGCACTATAAGGAGCAAAATGTACAGAAAACAAGAATTGACAGAACAATTAAGAGCGATGGGGCTTCATGGCGATGAGACCATACTTATACATTCATCGATGAAAGCCATAGGACAGGTGGAGGGCGGCGCGGACGCGGTGCTTGACGCGTGGAGTGGGTTCTTTGCGGAGGGGCTTCTGCTTCTTCCGACGCACACATGGAAGACTGTGAACGAGAGTAACCCTGTATATGACCCGGAGGTGACTCCTTCCTGCGTGGGGCTTCTCACGAATATGTTTATGAAAAGACCGGGAGTTGTGCGCTCACTTCACCCGACACACAGTCTGGCAGGACTTGGACGCGGTGCGGCGGAGTATTTAAAAGGTGAGGAGCTTTGCAATACGCCCTGTACGCCGGGAGGCTGCTATGACAGGCTGAAGGACTGCAGCGGAAAGATACTTCTTGTCGGTGTCGGGCATGAGAGAAATACATATATCCACAGTGTTGAGGAGGTGTTAAACGTGCCTAACCGGCTGTCGGACAAGCCTATGGAGCTTAAGATAGCGATGCCGGACGGAGGTCTTAGGAGGGTGTATGTACGCAGGCACTACAATGCCGCACAGCCGCACATATCGGAGGATTTTGTGAAGCTGAATCAGGCATTCCTTGAGTGTGGCGCGGCAGTACAGGTGAAATTCGGTGACGCGGATTGCCTTCTGTGTGACGCGAAACGGATTTTTGAGGTGGTAAGGCATGTGCTTGCACCGGACCCGGAGTGCATTGTGACCAGCGAGAGCATTGAGCCAGAGAGGTGGAGGGACATTGCATTTTAAATGCGGTGAATGTGATATATGAGCGCATGAAGAGAATGGAACCGGATATGGTTATTAGGACGTTGGAGTGCAATCCTGCGTCCTTTTTAGATATTTAAGATTCGGGTGTCAAAACATGCGACATATACACTCAAAAATTAAATCAGCATGTTTTGACACCCGAAGCAATTAAATAAAATCCCGCATTATTGTTTGGAAATTAAATTGACTTTTGAAAAAATATTAGATAAAATAATTGAGACGGAGTGTATCAGAATGGAAAGAACCACGCAAAAGACAACAAGACGATTGGAGAAGGAGAGCTCCAGAAATCAGAAGATTATTGACACGGCATTTCAGATTTTTGTGGAGAGAAAGATTGAGCCGGTCAGTATGGGTGAGATAGCCGAAGCGGCTGGAATCGGGCGCGCGACTTTGTTCCGCTGTTACTCAAGCAAGCTGGAGCTTGTCATAGCAGTGTGTGCCGCGAAATGGAAGGCATATCTTGATGAGCTGGACGCGAAACGTCCGATATCATCTATCGGAGACATACCTGCGATAGACAGATTTGTGTTTACATTGGACAGCTACATAGACATGTATCAGCGCCATAAGGATTTGTTGCAGTATAATGATAATTTTAACCATTATGTGACGCATGAAGGTGCGGCGCAGGAACAACTGGTCGATTTCAACCGTTCACTTTACTCAGCAAACACGAGATTTCATCTGATGTATGAGAAGGCTAAGGAGGATGGGACATTCCGCACGGACATCCCGAAGGATATATTCTTCCGTGTGACATTACATTCCATGATGGCTGCCTGCGCGCATTATGCAGGTGACTTTATCTGGGGGGCGAAAGACAATAAGGATTACACAGCGGAGCTGATTCTGCTGAGGGAAATGATTGTAAACTTTGCAAAGGGTTAGAAGGAGAAGGATAATATGAGGATGGGCAGATTGGGAAAAAGGGTTAAACAAGGTGCGGCACTGCTTATGGCAGGACTTATGATGTTTTCGGCGGTTGATTTATCGGCGGTGGAGGTAAAGGCGGAAGAAAATACGGCGGAAGGCACAGAAGAAAACACGGCTGTAAAGGTGGCTGAGAATGCTCCGGAATATATGTGGATGTTTGGTATTGATATTATCCATGATGGAGAACTGCTGGATGATGGAATTGCAGACAATGAGAGTACAATATATCAGGGAACCAATTGGTATTATGACAGCATAGAGAATTAGCTTGTACTGGAAGGTGCGTCCGTTTCAAATATTCGCTGCCTGGATGGTGACCTTACAGTTCTGTTATTCGGGGAAAATAATCTGCATCAAGATTTAGCATTTTACTCTGTTACAAGTGGTAAGAAACACACATTAGAGCTGAAAGGTGGAGATAATACCGCAAGTCTGACTGGTGACAGCGATATTGGAGCAGATGGCAGTGTTCCGCAGAACCTAAATATTATTGGCATAACAATTGAAACTGGCGATATTAATTGTGGAGGTGATTTAAAGCTTGAGAATAGCCGCGTAGTAGCCCACCGAATTGCTTGCGGAGGCAGCTTAAGTATTGGGAACAGCCATGTTATAGTTAATAATGATATAAATGGTGCCATTGAGGGCAATGAAATTACTATAACAGACAGCTATGTTGAAGCAAAAACCAGTAGTTTTGGGAGCAAGGCAATTGACACAAATCAGAAAATAAATGTATCGGGCAGCCAGATTGTGGCGTGCACCGTTTCGTATTTAGAAAAGGATGCCCTAGAGGACGGGGATTTCACAAACTCTGTCATCACTAAGCAATGGATTGACGATAATACCGATACTGCTGTGACAAAGACATACGTGTATGGCACAGCCATGTTAAGAGAAGCTTTAACGATTGCAAGCGGCGAGAGCATTGATTTTAAGGACGGCGCAAGCATTACCAACCTTGAGAAACTCACTGTTGAAGATGGTGCTACGATTCTGGTGGATGGAGTAGAACATATACATAATAAGGATGGCGCTGCCAAGTATATATGGAAGGATGGCAGTGAGCACACGAAGGTGGATGTGTGTCTTGATTGTCCTGTCGGCTACACATGGGAGACAGAGGCAGAGGCACATCACTATAATGAGCATGGCTCTTGTACAGAATGTGGCGCTTACCAGCCGGCTGTGCTCACAACAGACAAGTATGACGTCAACTACGATGACATGAAGGAGAGTGCATATGAAATCTCCAATGCCGGACAGCTATACTGGTATGCCGGGCTTGTGAATGGCACACTTCCGGGTGTGGGGCAGGACACAGCCGCCAACGCAGTCCTGACATATGATATCACGCTCAATGAAAATGTTACGGTTGACGGAAAGCTTGCAGAGGATACAAGCGGATTCCGCAGCTGGACACCTATTGGAAGTGAGGCTTCTCCGTATGAGGGTATATTTGATGGCACTAATCATGTCATAAATGGTTTGTTTTGCAACGATACTTCAATGAGCTGTGCCGCATTTGTCGGATATTTAAAACATTCACATGTTAGAAACCTTACACTGAAGGATTGTTGGATAAGCGGCTCAACGATGGCAGCCGGAATCTGCGGAAAGAACGATGGAATGGTAATTGAGTGTTATGTTGACGGCATTATCACGGCACAGAATGATATAGCAGGCGGAGTCTGCGGCTTAAATAATTTTGGTTCAATTAAAAATTGTTATAATGCTGCCACTGTAGCGGCAGAAAGCCTTGCAGGAGGAATATGTGGTTCAAATCCAACAGGCGGAGGCATAGTATCGTGTTGTATGAATATCGGAAATGTGACTGCAAAGAGTGCCCAAGGACCAATCTGCGGCTATAATAATGATTGGGTTACAGTTGGATTCTGTTATTACCTTTCCGATACTGAAATTGACGAGATTTCCGGCACAACCGCAAAGAATGCCGATGAATTTGCGAGCGGCGAGGTGGCATATCTTTTACAGGATATACAGTCGGAGATAGACATATTCTGGGGACAAACAATCGGCACGGACAGCTATCCGGTATTAGGCGGCAGGAGAGTGTATAAGAACAACGAATACGATAGCTGTGATGAAAATGGAAATGTAGTCGCTGTATTTTACTTAAATGAACAGAAGAATAAATATACGCACACATTGGTCGAAATACCGGCGGTCGGACATTGTACAGATCCGGGAACGGATACATATTGGGAGTGCAGTGAGTGCGGCAAAATGTTCGGCGATAAGAATGGTAATGAAGAAATCACCGTCATTCCTGTGATGGCTGCAGTGGGTCATGACTATGGACTAAGCGTGGAGACATCGGAGGATGGGACAGTAAGCTCAGCAGTATTCACTTGTAAAAGGGAGGGCTGTGAGGATGGAGATACTGGACATCGCAAAAGTATCACAATCACGGCGCCGGATAAGGCGGGCTTGATTTTTGACGGAAATGCTAAGGAAGCGGCGGTAACCTCTTCACAGAATGTGCCTGAAAATATTCCGGAGATTGTCTATGCGGGCGATAAGCTTGCAGACGGCAAGCCGGTAAATGCGGGAACCTACACAGCTTCCATCACCGTAGGGCAGGGAGAGGCAGCAGTTACGGCAGCGGTAACTTATGAAATCGGGCAGGCAACACCTGAAATCGGATATGTGTCCGGGAACACATTGAACGATACCTTGGATATAAATGCGGTAAAACTTGACCGCACGGATAATACAATGGCAGGCACGTTGAAATTGAAGGACGATACAGCGCTTGCCTATGGCTCACATGTATATACTTATGTTTTCACACCGGATGACAGCAATTATAGGGAAATAGAGGGCACCGTGAGCATCACGGTAATGGATACCGTTGCACCGACAGCCGCCTACAAGCTTGGCACAGATGAGTGGAGAAAGTTCATCAACTCAATTACTCTGGGTAGATTGTACAAGGACTATGAGACTGTTGAGCTTACATACAACGACAAGGCACCGGACGGAGTGACGGACGGAAGCGGAGTTGTGCGTAAGCAGTATTATGTGTCGGATAAAGTGATTGAGAAGCCTGAAAACGCCATCACCGACGATATGTGGAAGGATTACACAGAAAAGTTTTATATTGACGCGGCAGGAACCTATTTCATCTATGTTAGGGTGGCTGATTATGCCGGAAATGTGGCAATCCTTAACAGTGAGGGCGTAGGAATCTATGCGGACAGCAATATCAGTCCATCAAGCACAGAATACAGCTATAAGGAAAACAAGGACTGTGGATTCGATGTTGCACTGAACGGAAATACCTTTAACAGACTTACCGATGGGGAAGGAAACAGCATCGCGCCGGAGGTCTATACACTTGACGCAGACGGAAGGCTCATATTGAGGGCAGAATACCTGGATACGCTCACACCGGGAAGCTATACATACAATCTGTATATGAACCCGCAGGGTGTGGAGACGGATAAGGTTGAGCTTGTCTATATATTCACAGTGAATGTCAAGCCGGCAGAACTTACGGTGACAGGTGCAACAGCCGTGGACAGGCTGTATGACGCCTCCGATAAAGTGGATATCTCCGCTGTTACAATATCAGGCGTGAGAGCCGGGGAGGATGTATTTGTCGACACAACAGGTTTACAGGGAACACTTGAAAATGCGGCTGCGGGAAGCTATTTAGATGTGCTCCTGCCACAGCTTACCCTTACAGGAGCCGCTTCGGCGAACTACAAGCTTGTTCAGCCGGAGGGAAAGGTGCCATTATCAGCCAAGGTGACAATCGGCAAGGCACCTGCCGCACCTAATATGCCGGGCACCACGATGAATGTGCCGAACAGGACGAAGAATGTAGGTGAAATCGCCCTTACGGAGAACTGGGTATGGCAGGAGGCTTATAAGGACACACTCCTTGAGGTAGAGCAGACGGTGAAGGCTGTTGCTGTCTATGCCGGTGAGGATAAGGGAAACTATGAGACGGAGAGCGTTGAGATAGCCATTACGCGTTCTTCCTGCGACCACAGCTATACCTCAAAGGTGACCAAGGAGCCGACAACGGAGGAGGTCGGTGAGAGAACCTATACCTGCACGCTCTGTGGTTATACCTATACGGAGACCATCGCGAAGCCGCCGGATAGCGGTAGTGGTGATACTGGTAAAGATAACGCTGATAAGGATAACACGGATAATACAGGTAACACCAATAAGGACAACACCGGTAATGATGGCAGTAACAGCGGTAAACCGTTTATAGCGGGTGACAGCAGTAAGTCCGGCTGGGAGACAATCACAGAGCAGGTTGAAGCCGCACAGACAGGAGCTACGATAACTGTTGATATGAACGGAACAACAACAGTGCCATCTGATTTGTTGGAGCAGATTAAGGGAAAAGATATCAATATAGTGTTTGATATGGGTAACGGAATCAGATGGACTGTGAGCGGAAAGAATGTAACGGAAATCAAGGGCGATATCAATATCGGTGTTACAGTCGGAGCGGAAGCGGGAAAGACCATTCCGGTGGATATAATCAACAGCATAACAGGTGAGCGCACATCAATCAATCTCACGCTGGCATATAGCGGTGAGTTCGGATTTACCGCGACCTTGACATTGAATGTAAAGGCGGAAAATGCCGGCTATTATGCAAATCTGTTTTACTACAATCAGGGCAGCAATAAGCTTGATTTCGTGTGTGCCGGGCAGATTGACAAGTCCGGAAACGTGGAGCTCACATTCACACACGCTTCCGATTACACTATCGTAATCGCCGATACCGTGCTGAATGGGAAGAACACAGACATCAATCCGGACATCGAAAACCCTGAGCCGACGAATCCTGAGCCGACGAATCCTGAGCCTACGGAGACTGAAACGGCTGGCTCTGAGCCGGGTTCACAGCCGAATATTGAAGCACCTAGGACGGGCGATATTGCATTGCAGAATATATGGCTTATACTGCTTGGTTCGGTGGCGATTGTTATAGGGGCAGGAATTATGTATATCAAAAAAAGAGGTAAAGCGGAGTAGAGTTTTGTGAATCTGATACAGCATAGTGATACAGTACAGTGATATAGTACAACATGTAAAAGCGGTGGCGGGATGTTTGCCATCGCTTTTATAATGGCAAAAATGTGATAATATATCACATTTTCTTGACTTAAAATGTGGAAAAGACTTATACTATATATAAGGATTTGTATATAATTGCTCTGTTTAATTGCAGTCTATGCAATTTTACAGGCAGTATCAGCGAATGTGTGTTGGAGGTGTAATTGTGAAGCGCAGAATAGAGGATGGCTTATTGAGCTGGAAAAATCAAAAGAACAGAAAGCCGCTCATAGTATATGGTGCAAGACAGGTAGGAAAAACATATTCCATAATAAGCTTTGGAAGGAAGAATTATGCAGACTATGCGTATTTTAATTTTGAGGCGAACGGTGAACTTAAGAGCATTTTTGACAGGAATCTTGAGCCGAAGAGAATTGTCTTAGAGCTTGGAGCGGTCTTAGGGAAGGTTATCACGGAGCATACACTGATTATTTTTGATGAGATACAGGCGGCTCCTAAGGCGCTCACCTCATTGAAATATTTTTGCGAACAGGCACCGGAATATCATATTATTGCGGCTGGAAGCCTGCTTGGAGTTGCACTTGAGAGGGAGAACTATTCTTTTCCGGTGGGTAAGGTAAATTCTATCAATATGTATCCTATGGATTTTTATGAGTTTCTTTTTGCAACCGGAAATGAAGTGCTTGCAGATATGATTGAGGCAGGGTACAGGGAGGACACACCGTTGAGTGAGAACCTGCACAGCAGGGCGCTTGAGCTGTACCGCTCATATCTTGTTGTAGGTGGAATGCCGGAGGTTGTGAAGGAATTTATTGAGACGGACGATTACAGGATGGTGAGGGTAAAACAGGCTGAGATTATAAACAATTATACGGCGGATATGGCAAAATACGCCACAAAAAATGAGGCAATAAAGCATGTCGCGACATACAACAGCATACCTTCACAGCTTGCGAGGGAAAATAAAAAATTTCAGTATAAGCTGATTGGCAGCAATGCCAGAAGCAGGGAGTATGAGGCTTCTATAGACTGGCTTTCCAAGGCTGGGGTTGTTCTGAGATGTGAGAAGGTTAATGAGGGTAAGATTCCGCTTGAATTTTACAAGGATATAACATGCTTTAAGATATATTTTTCAGATGTAGGACTTTTGGCGGCTAAGGCTATGATTCCGGTTGAAAATATTCTTTCGGATATCAATTTGGGCGGGGAAGCCAAGGGAGCAATCACGGAGAATTATCTTGCCGTACAGCTATCGTGCAGGGAGCATAAGCTGTATTACTGGGAGGCTGGTTCAGCAGCGGAGCTGGATTTTGTTATTATGCAGGACAATCGTATTGTGCCTGTCGAATGTAAAGCCAATGTGCATGTCAGGGCAAAGAGCCTTGAGACTTTCATAAAAAAGTATGCTATAGAGGAATCAATCCGTGTTTCCGCCAAGAATTTCGGCATGGATAATGGGATAAAATCGGTTCCGCTTTATGCCGCGTGGTGTATATAAAAATATTTTAATGATTGTGCCGGATAAGGCACATGAGGGGGATAAGGATGAGTGCAAATATAAAGATACTTATTGTGGATGATGACGTGTATATCGGGGATATGGTCGCGGCGGCGCTTACAAAGCAGGGCTATGAGCCGGTGAGGGCATATTCGGGGACGGAGGCACTGCTGGTGCTTGAGAGCACGAAGCCGGATGTGATTCTGTTGGATTTAATGCTGCCGGGGCTTAACGGCGAGGAGCTTATAAAGAGAATAAAGGATATCCCGGTCATAGTGGTTAGCGCCAAGGTCGGGATAGATGACAAGGTGACCATGCTCACGCAGGGAGCCGCGGACTATATAACCAAGCCGTTCGAGCTGAGGGAGCTGCTTGCAAGGATTGAGGTACAGCTAAGACTTGCCGGGAGACAGGGTAAGGCTGCCGGAGAAAATGCGGGAAGCAAAGGAAATAATGAAAATAATAGAAATGATAAGAATGTTAGAAATAATAGAAACGACATGCTCACCTGCGGAGTTCTTGCGTTAAATCCCGCCTCACATGAGGTGACGGCAGGGGGAAAATGTGTCCACCTCACAAGGACGGAATACGCGATATTAAAGCTTCTGATGATTAACTCAGGTCAGGCGGTGGCGAAATCCGTGATACTTGACAGGATAAGCGATGACACGCCCGACTGCACGGAGGCTTCGCTAAAGCAGCATATAAGCAATCTTAGAAGGAAGCTAAAGGATACCTGCGGCGATGAGTGCGTTGAGGCAGTGTGGGGGATTGGTTTCAGATTAAAATAGGAAAGTTATTTACAGATAATAAGAATCTTTACGAAATCTTTACTGTTTTCTTGACCGGTTTCTTGACATTTATTTTGTATAGTCAATGTATCAGAAATATAGAGCTGATGTGCCGCAAAAGCGGTAAATCGCTCAGAAAAGAGGTTTATATGGAATATTGTCTGGAAACAGAGGGTCTGTCAAAGTCCTACAGACATTTCAAGGCGCTTGGCGGTCTGAACATGCACGTTCCGAAGGGCTCAATATACGGCTTTGTCGGGAGAAACGGTGCGGGAAAGACCACGCTCATAAGAATCATAACGGGTTTGCAGGAGCCGACATCCGGCAGCTACACTCTGTATGGTTGCAGGAATGATGCTGGGGACATAAGGAACGCGAGAAAGCGTATGGGTGCGGTGGTCGAGACACCGTCGATATATCTTGATATGACGGCGCGGGAAAATCTTATGCAGCAGTACAGGATTCTTGGAATGCCGTCATCCGATGGGATAGATGAGCTTTTGGAGCTTGTCGGTCTGTCCGATACAGGAAAAAAGAAAGCGAAGAATTTTTCGCTGGGTATGAGACAGAGGCTTGGCATTGCCATTGCCCTGTGCGGAAATCCGGATTTTCTTGTGCTTGATGAGCCGGTGAACGGTCTTGACCCGCAGGGCATAGTCCGAATGAGGGAGCTTATACTTAAGCTTAACCATGAGAAAAAGATAACGGTGCTCATATCAAGCCACATTCTGGATGAGCTGTCAAAGCTTGCGACGCACTACGGATTTATCGATGGAGGCAGAATTGTCGAGGAGATAAGCGCTAAGGAGCTGAACGATAAATGCCGCAGGTGCATAAAGGTTACGGTGTCGGATATCAGGGCTTTTTCGCGTGTGATGGACAAGCTGAGGCTTACATACGTTGTGAGTGATGACAGCACTGCACAGATATACGATAAAATCAGCATAAGCAGGCTTGCAGAGGCTCTTGCTTCTGAAAAATGTGAGCTTATAGCAGTCTCAGAGACGGAGGAGTCGCTTGAGAGCCACTTTATAAAGCTGATAGGGGGTGGACAGAATGAGTAGACTTCTGAAGGCGGATTTTTTATGATGTTTGCTGTGGCTGTGTTTATCGGAATTTTCGTGGGGACTGATTATTCAGATGGGACGATAAGAAACAAGATTATGGTCGGACATAGGAGAGGTTCGATTTATCTTGCAAATTATGTGGTCTGCTATGCGGCTACACTGATATTTAATTTTGCATGCATTATAACAGTGCTTGCAGCAGGCATGCTTCTGTTTGGAAACACGGCGATTGAACTGAGTGCCTTTTTCGTAAATATGGGCTTTATGATTATTACGTCCGCCGCTCTCAATGCATTGTTTTTATTTTTGGCGATGTTGATAAACAATAAAGCGGCTGCGTCGGTTACGCTGCTTAGCTTGGCGATTGTGCTGTGGTTTTCGGCAATGCTTATAGTTACGCGGCTTGATACACAGGAGTATTATCAGGACGCATATCATTTGAATGAAGCCGGTGAATTGGTACAGGATAAAGATGTAAAGAATCCAAAGTATTTGACAGGAACCAAGAGGGAGGTATATGAATTTATGGATGACCTTCTGCCGTCAACGCAGTATTACCAGATTCTACAGTGGAGTGTTGAAAGACCGGTGAGGTTCATTTTGTGCGATGTGGGAATCGTGATTGTGATGACCGGCGTAGGTGTGTGGGCGTTTCGGAGGAAGGATTTGAAGTAATATATAGGTAATTACGTTTCGCGCAATTACTTAATATGAATTAAAGCGAGGGATGAGTCTATGGTATCTTTGATTATATGCATTGTGCTTATAATAGTTATTATTTTCCTGCTTATAAAAATAGCCTTAATGCGCAAATCCATGGGAGAGATAGCCTCATCACTGGACAATATCCTTGACGGTGACACCAATGCGGTCATAACGGTGTCATCGGTGGATGGGAGCGTAAGAAAGCTTGCCGCGCGGCTCAACAAGCAGCTTCGCGGGCTTCGGGCGCGCAGAATCAGGTATGAGAACGGAGACAGGGAGCTTAAGGAGGCGGTGACAAACATATCGCATGACCTTCGGACACCGTTTACATCTATATCGGGATATCTTGAGCTTCTTTCGCAGGAGGAGAAGAGCGAAACGGTGGAAAAATATCTTGATATCATAGATAACAGGACGCAGACGCTAAAGGAGCTTACGGAGGAGCTTTTCCGGTATGCGGTCATACTTGCGCAGGATGAGATTACGTTGGAGATGCTTGACATAAAGGCTGTTCTTGAGGAGAGCATACTCAGCTTTTATGGGGCGATGAACGAGGCTGGTATTGTGCCAGAGCTGTCAATAACAGAGAACAGTGTTATAAGGCAGTCAAACCGTGCGGCGCTGTCGCGAATTTTTGGCAATATAATCGGCAACGCGCTAAAATACAGCGATGGTGATTTGTCTGTTGAGCTTTCGGATGACGGACGGGTCACCTTCAAAAACCATGCGCATAACCTTGACAAGCTGCGCGTTGAGAAGCTCTTTGACCGATTTTACACGGTGCAGGAGGCGCGCGGGTCGACAGGACTGGGCTTGTCGATTGCGCGCAGCCTTGTGGAACAGCTTGGCGGGAGCATTGGGGCGGAATATGAGGACGGAGTGTTGAGGATAGAGGTGAAGGCGTAGTGGGGGATGTTTACATCAGTTTCCTGCTGTGGTATAATTAGAAAAAGAAAGAATAATATATATGACACTTCAGGAGAGAATAATCATATCGAAAAGACCATTCACGAGACAGGAACGGTTATTGATGATGGAGTGCATGAGATTTTAAGGATTTATTGGCTTGTATTGGAACAACAAAAAGAAGAAGATATATTAAGGCAATGGATTGAAAATCTCAAGAGTTAATACCGATTATGTAATAAATTGCGCACAACCTATTGACAAACACGCCAATAGGTTGTATTTTATATTCATAAAGATTGTACACAATCAAATTGCAGTCAATCGAATTATCTGCATTATAACTACATATAGATAAATAATGGGCAACCAAGCACCCAACAATCAAATTTTTAGAATAAGATTACACAATTAAAGGAGGACATATAATGGCTATCTATGATTACAAGGTCAAGTCTCAGGACGGAACAGAGGTATCACTTGAGGCTTACAGAGGCAAGGTTCTGCTTATAGTCAATACGGCGACAGGCTGCGGCTTCACACCACAGTATTCGGAGCTTCAGGAGATTTATGAGGAGTTCCATGACAAGGGGCTGGAGATATTGGATTTCCCATGTAACCAGTTCGCTAATCAGGCTCCGGGGAGCGATGAGGAGATTCACAATTTCTGCACGGGAAGGTTCGGCATAAAGTTTCCGCAGTTTGCCAAGGTGGATGTCAACGGAGAAAATGCAATCCCGCTGTACAGATGGCTTCAGGATAATTCGCAGTTTAATGGATTTGGAAAGGGCGCCATGAGCCTTGTTTTAAGACCGGTAGCTAAGAGGATGGATGCGGATTACAAGAATAACAGTAAGATAAAATGGAATTTCACCAAGTTTCTGATTGATAGGGATGGAAATTTAGTTGAGAGATTTGAGCCTACACAGGGAATGAAGATTGTAAGAGAAAGAGTACAGGAGGTAATAGGATAATGAAGAGCTTTTATGATTTTGAGGCAGAGGATGTAATGGGAGTAATGCACAGAATGGAGGAGTACCGCGGCAAGGTTGTGCTTGTCGTGAACACGGCGACACAGTGCGGTTTCACTCCACAGTATGATGACTTGCAGGATATATATGAGAGACATCAGGCGGAGGGGCTTGAGATACTTGATTTTCCGTGCAATCAGTTCGGAAATCAGGCGCCGGAGACGAACGAGGAGATTGTTTCCTTCTGTGATGCCAAGTTTGGAATCACTTTTAAGCATTATGCCAAGATAGAGGTCAATGGGGAGAATGAACATCCGCTCTACAAGTTTTTGAAGGAGCAGAAGGGCTTTGAGGGCTTCGATGAGGAAAATCCGCTTGGAATGATGTTGCAGAGCAGGCTTGGAAGGCTACAGCCCGATTTTATGACCAGCCCGGATATCAAGTGGAATTTCACCAAGTTTCTGATTGACAGGGAGGGTAACGTCATGGAGCGCTTTGAGCCGACAGCGGACATGGCGCTTGTGGAGGACAGAATAAAGGAACTTTTATAGGAAGGATAGCTATTGTAGGCGACGATATTATGAGATATAATTACTTGACATAAAGTACATGTTCGCAGATGATTTCATTTGATTTGAATGGAAATGTTGTCACCAATATAAAATATATGGGTGGCTGTAACGGTAATCTGCAGTCTATAGAAAGGATTCTTGACGGCTGGACGGTAGAGGAGATAGAGAGTAAGCTTGGAGATATCAAGTGCGGCAGGCGTCCGACTTCGTGTTCGGGACAGCTTGCGATTGCTGTGAGAATGGCTTATGATGGATTTCTCAAGCTGGAAGCTGTATAGATAAGCTGGATATGAGTGAGAATGAGAGATATGAAGCGTTGAGGCTTGACAATCAGCTATGCTTTCCGCTGTACGCGTGTGCCAAGGAGATTGTGAGGAGATATAAGCCGTTTCTTGATGAGATTGACCTGACCTACACGCAGTACATTGTGATGATGGTGCTGTGGGAGGAGCGGGAAATCAATGTGAAGGAGCTTGGCAGCAGGCTGTACCTTGATTCCGGGACGCTGACACCGGTGTTAAAGCGGCTTGAGCAGAAGGGGCTTATAACAAGACAGCGCGATGATAAGGATGAGCGCGTACTCATAGTTTCCATCACGAAGGAGGGGGATGAGCTCAAGGATAAGGCGGTGGAGATTCCCGTAAAGATGGCAGGCTGTGTGAGCCTTGAACCGCAGGATGCGGCGGAGCTGTACAGGCTGCTTCACAAGCTTCTTGCAGGATTTGAACAGTGATAAATATACGAAAATATGTTGACAAATGTTAGTATATGAGCTATAACAGGTAATGTAACAGCGTTATATAACACTGTTACATTACCTGCTTTTTATACCAGAATTATACTATATCAGCGTTATATTATAGAAGAGTTGTATTGTATTTTAGGATTAAATTATATGAGAGTTATTTATATCAAGGGATTGCGGAATGTAGATTTGTCGATAAACAGTCATGCAGTTTTAGTATTATAATTATGAAACGTATAGATGTATATGTACGCACATGGAATTTCGCAATCACCTGTTATGTAAGAGATGAGGAATATGGAAGATATCAAGCCGACTACATTGGAACGAATACACAGCGCTGCAAAGCGCGAATTTCTTGAAAAGGGTTTTTTAGGAGCGTCGCTCAGAAATATTGTAAAGTGTGCGGGTGTGACAACCGGTGCATTCTATGGATATTATGACAGTAAGGAGAAGCTGTTTGACGCGCTGGTGTCTGAGCAGTATGAGCATGTCATGGATATGTATATGAGCACGCAGAACAGCTTTAAAGAGCTTGAGGCAGAGAAACAGCAGGCTAATATGGGAAAGATTGGCGGTGACTGCTTAGAGCAGATGATTGATTACATGTATGCCAATGAGGATGAGTTCAGACTCATACTCATGTGTTCTAAGGGTACGCGGTATGAGAATATGGTGCATGAGATGTCGGAGGTTGAGGTGCAGGCGACACATGACTTTGTAGAGGTTATGAGAGAGAACGGCATTGAAGTCCGGGAGATTGACCCGAAGCTTGAGCATGTGCTTGTAAGCGGCATGTTCACAGCATTTTTTGAGCTGCTGATTCATAAGAATGATATCGGTGAGGCTAAGACATATCTTAAGCAGCTGCGCGAATTTTATACAGCAGGCTGGATGAGACTTTTTGATATGTGTGACATTCAGAAGAAAGACGTATAAGCTTTTAATTAAGCATGCGTGGTAGTATGTTTGCAATTGAAGTCACATAGCTGCAATTAAATAAGCAGATAAAGGTTCCTTTTAAGGAACTTTTTATTTGAGGTTAGGTTAGTAAAAACTAACATAACTTAGCCGAATGTTTTCAATGTTCGGAATATAAAACTATAATCAGGAGGTAAGACCATGAAGGAAGGAAACGAAAAGAGCACTAAGAAGGAATCAGCGTTCTCAAGGCTCATGGCGTATGCAGGAAGCTACAAGGGCTTTTCCTATGCGTCAATCATTATGTCGGCGGTGAGTGCTGTACTGGCACTTTTTCCGTTCATCTATCTGTGGAAGATTATAAAAGAGGTTATCGCGGTCATGCCCGAGTTCTCCAAGGCGGAGGGGATTGTACATAACGGCGTGATGGCGGTTGTCATGGCACTTATGAGCATGATGGTATATTTTGCGGCATTGCTGTGCTCACACAGGGCGGCGTTTCGAATCGCCGCGAACATGAAGGTTACGGTGTTAAACCATGTAAAGAAGCTGCCGCTTGGTGTGGTCGACAGCATGGGAAGTGGAAAGGTGAGAAAGATTATAGCGGAGTCCGCTGAGGCTACGGAGACTTATCTTGCACACCAGCTCCCGGATACAGCCAATGCCATGCTCACGCCAGTGGCGCTCATAGTTATGCTTTTTATATTTGACTGGAGACTTGGACTTTTAAGCCTTGTCCCTGTTGTGCTTGCGTTTGTCAATATGGCGGGCATGCTTGGAAAAAAGATGGCGGAGGATATGCGCCACTATCAGGATTCACTTGAGGACATGAATAATCAGGCTGTCGAATATGTGAGAGGAATGCCTGTTGTAAAGACCTTCGGGCAGTCGGTGTTCACCTTCAAAAAATTCCGCGATTCGATAAGCAGCTATGGAAGGTTCTGTATGTCCTACACGAAGATGTGCCGCAGACCTATGGTGCTCTTTGAGGTGTCGATAAACAGTGTGTTTGCTTTCCTCACCTGTGCCGCACTTGTTGTTTCGGCAGGGGGAAATATCACGGAGAAATTCGTTGTAAATCTTCTGTTTTATATTATTTTTACACCAATTATCTCAACAACCTTCACCAAGATGATGTTTATGAGTGAGAATAATATGCTTGTTGAGGACGCGCTCACAAGAGTACAGTCGATACTTGACCTTGAACCGCTTCCTGAGAATGGCATGGGCAGTAAGGTTTCCGATTATTCCATTGAGCTTAAGAATGTGACCTTCAGATACGGAGGGGCACAGCGCGACGCGGTTTCTGGAATTTCACTTAAGATACCTCAGGGAAAACATGTCGCATTCGTCGGACCATCGGGCGGAGGCAAGAGCACCACGGCGGCGCTTATTGCGAGATTCTTTGACGTGAATAGCGGAAGCATAAGCATCGGAGGCGTGGACATCAAGGATATTCATAAGGCGCAGCTTAACGATATGATTGCTTATGTTTTCCAGAATAACAAGCTGTTAAAGCTGAGCATAAGGGAGAATTTAAAGCTTGCGAAGCCGGGAGCAACGGAGGAGGAGATAAAGAGAGCGCTTCATCTGGCACAATGCGATGACATAATTGCAAAGCTTCCGGATGGAATTGACACAGAGCTTGGAACACACGGCACTTACCTTTCGGGAGGAGAGACACAGCGTATAGCTATCGGAAGGGCACTCCTAAAGGACGCACCTATAGTTATCCTCGATGAGGCTACAGCGTTCGCAGACCCGGAGAATGAGAGTCTTGTGCAGAAGGCATTTGATGAGATAGGCAAGAACAAGACGGTGATAATGATTGCGCACAGACTGTCCACTGTCAAGGATGCGGATAGGATTTTTGTTCTCAAGGACGGCAGAGTTGTACAGGAAGGCACACACGATGAGCTGCTTGCGGACAATGCGCAGGAAAATAATTACAAAAAGATGTGGGATGAGTATAGGAAGTCTGTCACATGGAAGGTAGGTGGAGCTATATGATTGGCAAGCTGATGAGAAGATATGCTCTCACAAGACAGGGAGCGATTGATTTTATAAAGTGTACAGCGATAACCACATTGCAGAATATAATGCTCATGGTTCCGGTTGCACTTATGTATTACCTTGCGGCTGATTTGATAAATGGGACGGTTCCGGCAAATCACAGATATACATATATTACAGGCTGTGTTATAATTCTGGTTGTATTTGGAGTTGTCTTTTTTGTACAGTATAATTCATCGTTCTTCTCCACATACAGGGAGAGTGAACACAGAAGAATCAATATCGCGGAGAAGCTTCGCACGCTTCCGCTGTCCTTCTTCGGAAAGAAGGATTTGGCAGACCTGACCTCGACGATACTTGGTGACTGTACCGTGCTTGAGCACAATTTTTCACATGTGATGCCACAGTTTTTCGGGGCGATGATTTCAACGGTGCTGATTGCCATAAGCCTCTTCTTCTTTGACTGGAGAATGGCGCTTGCGGCTCTATGGGTGCTTCCTATCGCGCTCATAATTGTGGGCTGTTCCGGAAATGTCCAGAGAGGTATCTCAAGAAGAAAGAGAAATGTTGCCATCGCTCAGGCGGACGGCTTGCAGGAGTACCTTGAGACAATCAAGGATTTAAAGTCCTACAATGCTGAGGAAAGCTATCTTGAAGGCTTGAATGGCAGGATTACAGCTCTTGAGAAGGAGAGCTTCAAGGCTGAGCTTGGAACGGCAGTGTTCGTGGTGTCGGCTTCATGTATCCTGCGCTTTGGCATAGGAACGGTTGCGCTTGTGGGTTCAGTGCTGCTGTGCAGTGGTAAGCTTGATGTGCTCACATTTTTAATGTTCATCCTTGTTGTGTCGAGGATATATGAGCCTATGCAGGGAACTCTGATGAACCTTGCGGCAGTCATAGCACAGGATGTCAATGTCGAGAGAATGAATGAGATTACAGACTACCCTGTTCAGAAGGGCAGCGATGAGATTGATGTAAAATCCTATGACATTGAGTTCTCAAATGTAAGCTTTTCTTACGATAAGCATGAGAAGGTACTCAACGATATAAGCTTCACCGCAAAGCAGGGTGAGGTCACAGCTCTTATAGGTCCATCCGGCGGAGGAAAATCGACGGTATCTAAGCTTGCGGCGAGATTCTGGGATGTCGATGGCGGAAGCATAAGGCTTGGAGGCAAGGATATATCACAGGTTGACCCTGAGAAGCTTCTTTCTGCATATTCGATAGTATTTCAGGATGTTATACTTTTCGATAATACTATTATGGAAAATATCAGAATAGGCAGGAAGGGCGCGACTGATGAAGAGGTTATGCAGGCGGCAAGGGAGGCTCAGTGCGATGAGTTTATAAGCAGGCTGCCGGACGGTTACCAGACGGTGATTGGTGAGAACGGCTCAGTTCTTTCAGGCGGTGAGAGACAGAGAATTTCGATAGCTAGAGCACTCTTAAAGGATGCTCCGGTTGTACTCCTTGATGAGGCTACAGCGTCACTTGATGCCGAGAATGAGACATATATTCAGGAGGCTATATCAAGACTTATAAAGAACAAGACGGTTATCATCATCGCGCATCGTATGCGTACTGTATCGGGTGCGGATAAGATTGTTGTCATAGACGGAGGCCATGTCGCTGAGACAGGAAAGCCTTCGGAGCTTATAAAGAAGAATGGAATATACGCCAGGATGGTGAGGTTACAGACTTCGGAATAGAGCACAGGTACGCAAAAATATTGTTTACCTGTGCTGTATATCATAAATTTGGAGGCAGTGTATGGATTACAATGTGTTTTTTCAGAAGCTTGATGGCTTATTGTCCGATAAGAGGATGGATGAAGCAGAGCAATTGCTGATTGATAATGTAAAAAAAGCGATGGAACAGGAGGACACGCAGGCTCTTCTCACGGTTATGAGTGAGCTTGTGGGTCTGTATCGCGTCACAGGGAGACATGCCGAGTCGGAAATGTTTGCCGATAAGGCTATGACGATAGCAAAGAATTCAGGTCTTTACGACACGCAGGATTATGCTACCATTGTGCTTAATGCTGCCACGGCTTACAGAGCTGCCGGGGATTATGAAAAAGCCGGTGCCCTGTATGATGAGGCGGCTGAGGCTCTTAGAAGCTCCGGCTGTGAGGATGCGTACAGATATGCGTCACTGTACAACAATATAAGTCTTTTTTATGCCGAGACAGGCGATGATGAGCGTGCCAGAGCTGAGCTTTTAAAGGCATTGGAGCTTATAACGAAGCTCCCTGACTGTGAGGTTGAGGAGGCTACAACATATATCAACATTTCACTGCTTGACATAAGACATGGAAGATACGATGAAGCTGAGGCATATATATCGAAGGCTCTTGATATTTTTAAGAGAGATAAAGGAAGAAAATACAAGGATGCCCACTATGGGGCGGCACTTTCTGCGTATGGTGACCTTCATCTGAAAAGAGGAGAATATGCCAAGGCGGTGGAAGCCTATGAGGAGGCGCTTACCGAGATAGCAAGAAGCTATGGCTATAGCAACACCGCTTACAGGGCGACATGTGAAAACTGCATAGCTGCGTATGAAAGCATTATTTTGAACAATGGCGGAAATAATGGGCAGCAGGAAGATAATGAATATGCATTGAGCGAAAAAAGCAGGACAAGAATCAGCGAGCTTAAAAATCAGCTTGCTACAGTATGCCGTGATGGGGCTGTGCTAAAAGGGCTTGAGCTTTCAAGGGCATATTATGAAATATATGTAAAAGATATGATACATACTCAATTTCCGGAATACGAGGACAGAATTGCCGTGGGACTTGCGGGACATGGCTCTGAGTGCTTCGGATTTGATGATGACTTGTCAAAAGACCATGATTTCGGTCCTGCAGTGTGTCTGTGGCTTACCGATGATGACTATGACAGCATTGGAGAGCGGCTTGCCGCAGAATATGACAAGCTTCCTAAGAGCTTTCTTGGCGTAGCTGCGCGGATTGAGACTCAAAACGGACATGGACGTGTCGGGGTGATAAAGCTGAGCGACTTTCTGACGGAGCATATAGGCTGTGCTGCGGTTCCGGAAAGGACGGATTTATCCGCATGGCAGCTCATCACGGATAACGGAGCGGCGGCAGCGGTAAATGGTGAGATTTTCAGGGATGCTTCAGGAATATTTACAGGTGAAAGACAGCGGCTTTTGGAATACTATCCGAATGAACTGTGGTATCCTAAGATGGCAGAGGCAGCCGTGAGGATTGCACAGTACGGTCAATATAATTACGGAAGATGCATAAGACGAGGTGATTATGTTGCTGCCTCACTTGCCTATGCAGGATTTATTGAGCAGACTATGAAGCTGTGCTTCCTTGTGTACAGAGAATATATGCCGTATTATAAATGGTCCTACAGAGCGCTTGTGAAGCTGGCACAGCTCAGACAGGAGCCGGTTCTGATGAGGGTATGTGAGCTGATTGATGAGCTATCGCAGATTGATTATCATGACGAGGATAAGGCTTCGGAATGTATAGAGAATATATGCATGCAGCTTGTGAGAATACTCAATATGCAGAGTCTCTCAGGAAGTAATGATTATTATATGGAGACACAGGGATACGCCATTATGCAGGGATATGAGAGTGTGCAGACTTCGCTAAGCAGAAATGAAGACAATGGCAGTATGGCCGGAATAATCGAGAGAATAGTAAAGCTTGAGTGGGACATGTTTCAGGCTGCCCACAACGAGGGAGGAAGAGCGGACTGCCAGAATAATTATAATACCTTTACACTGATGAGAAGAAGTCAGTTCATGGCGTGGAGTGATGAATTGTGCAGAAGCTACCTGTCCGACTTAGAGGAAGGAGCACGTACAGGGAGAAATCTTGTGACGGAAAAATACGCCAGAATGATGGAGAGTACTGCACCACAGGAGTATGAGAGCTTTAAGGACAGTCTACCGGTGATAGATGATGAGAGAAGGACGATAGCGGAACAGGTTATTGCAATTCAGGTCGGCTGGCTTGAAGAGTTTGTCGGGAAGTACCCTGCACTTGCGGGACAGATACGTTTCATTCATACCTCTGAGGATACACCGTTCGACACTTCGGCGGAGACATATCTTCGCGGTGAGCTGGATACCTATTCAAAGGATACCTTTATATTGTATTGCAGGTATGTGATTGGATTGTATCAGAATGGAAGGAATCTGAATGAGATGATTATGGAGAACACCGTGCTGCAGTATGGGTATGAGTCTCTTGAGGATGCGCAGAGAAAGCTGGAAGCGATGAATAAATAATATAGAATCAGGGGGGCAGAATTTGCATGTTCTGCCACCCTGATTTTTTATTTTTTAGGTGTGTATGTGAACAGCTCCACGCTTGTTCCGCCATGCGTAGGTACGCGGTAGAGCATATTCTGTCCGTAGACTGTGAAGAAGGTGTACTGTGATGTGCAGCTTATGGAATCAAAGTTGCCGGTCATTATGATGGTGTCATTGCTTCCGTCGATATTCATGCGGTGAAGGGCGTTGCTGCCATCCTCCGTCTGGAAGAAGATTACATCATCATATATATTGTAATTTATACATCTGTCATCATACAGAACCTCGGTGACACCTGTAAGAGTGTCATACGCTGTGAGAGCATAATTGTTAGCCATATCAAGATAATATATTATGCCATCATCCATGGAGGCAAGATATGTGTTGCCCTCAATAAGTGTATCTGTCTGACCGCTTGACAAATCAAATGAATGAATATTGTGGTCGCTGTCGGTTCCGGAATAGTACAGCCTGTTATCCGCAACGCTGTACAGAGCTGTCGGGGTATTTTTTATTGTGGCTGTCTCCTTCTTGTCTATGGTAGTGTACATGGTATGTATTTTTCCGTCGTCGTAACTGTTATAGTATACCCGGTTGCCGACAAGTGACATGGATGTTATGACATCGGCGGTGAGGGCGGTGCCCCTCTTGCCATTAAGCTTACAGCGTATAACGCCATAGAGCTGTCCTCTGAATACCATTCCGGCATTGTCCGGGTCAAAGTTATTGCGGACATAAAATATATAATTATCGGTCACGTTTATGTATGATACGGAATCATCGGACAGTCTTTTTATATCTGTGCAGTCGCTGTTCATGGAATAGAGCTGGTTATTGTCATACGGATTTGCAAAATATATCTTTCCGTTGTGTTCGGCGAATAAGCCTTTGTTAATAAGATTTCCTGATGTATTTCCTATATATCCCTCAGCATTGTATTTTACCTTGGTGCTCATATATGAGCAGATACCGATCGCAGCAACGGCAGCAGCTATCACAACGCCGGTTATTATCCTGGATACCACTTTCATAGCAATCCTCCATTCGCACATAAGTTATATTTTACATAATATTTTAACACATTATACATACACTTAGCAATGTTGTATTGCGAAAATTTATGCGTAATGATACAATTGTAGATAATAATGTCCGCTAAATTCCGGGTGAGTGCGGTGCAGACATACAATTCTGCTGTTACGGGTCAGGCAGGGTTAATGTTTAGGGACAGAAGATTTAATATAGCGGAGGATAAAGGCGTGATAGATTTATCAGAATCAAGACAGAAGTTAGATGTGATTGATAGACAGATAGTGGAGCTTATGAAGCAGAGGCTGGAGATAAGCAAGGATGTGGCCGAATACAAGATTGCCAACAACAAGGCGGTGTACGATAAGGCACGCGAGGAGGAGAAGCTTAAGACTCTGTGTGCATGTGTTGAGGATGACTTTGGCAAGAGATGCGTGGATGAACTTTTCAAGCAGATTATGGCTATGAGCCGCAAGCTTCAGTATGGTATTCTTGAGGCAGGCGGTTATTCAAAGGCTGCGCCTCACAAGGCAGTAAAGGAGCTTGAAAAAAAGGGCTGTCATATAGTATATCAGGGAGTTCCCGGTGCATACAGCCATGCGGCTACACTCAAGTATTTTGGTGATGCTGCGGACTGTTCGTGTGTTTCGACATTCAGAGCGGCTATGGAAGCCATTAAGAACGGTGAAGCAGATTACGCGGTGCTTCCTCTTGACAACTCAACAGCCGGGATTGTCAATGATACTTATGACTTATTAAGGGAATATGACAATTATATTGTAGCTGAGGAGACGGTTAAGATTGAGCATGCACTTGTCGGGATTCCGGGGACGGATTTGTCCAAGGTTACGAGGGTGTATTCACACCCGCAGGGACTTATGCAGTGTGCAAAATTTCTTGAGGACAAGGGCTGGCAGCAGCTTGGTGCGGCTAATACGGCGATAGCCGCGAAGAAGATTGTGGATGAGAATGACATGACGCAGGTCGCAATAGCCAGTGAGACGGCGGCAAGGCTGTATGGGCTTGAGATTTTAGCACCTCATATAAATACAAGCGGTGTGAACACAACAAGATTTGTCATTGTATCCAAGGACAGAATAGTGACAGAGGATGCTGATAAGGTGAGTATATGCTTTGAGATTCCGCATGAGGCAGGAAGTCTTTATTCGATACTCAGTCATATAATGTTTAACGGACTTAATATGACTAAGATTGAGTCAAGACCGATAAGCGAGAGAAAATGGGAATTTATGTTCTATGTCGATTTCGGCGGGCATATATCGGATGCGGCGGTCAAGAACTGCCTCAGGGGAATTGAGGAGGAGGCTATTGCGATTAAGCTTCTTGGCAATTACAAGGCGAGAGATTAGTTATGAAAAAATAAGGGAGATGAGGAAATGGCATACTCAACATTTGCGGCAATTGATATCGGCTCAAGCTGTATGGAAATGGTGATATATGAGATTTCACGGGATAACGGAATAAAGAAGATTGACCATATAAGACATATTTTCGAGCTTGGAAAGAGTACATACGAGACGAGGGAAGTTGACTTTGAGGACGTGGAGAAGATGTGCGATATTCTATATGGTTTTTCTGAAATCATGAAGGATTACTGCATTGACGATTACAGGGCGTTTGCGACGAGTGCCCTTAGGGAGGCTAAGAATGCAATCCGTGTTCTTGACAGGATAAAGGTACGAACAGGAATCGATGTGGAGATTCTCAGCAACTCCGAGCAGCGTTTTATAATTTATAAGGCGCTTGCAGCAGGAAGCGATAAATTCAACCGGATTATCGAGAAGTCGACGGCGCTTGTGGATGTCGGTGCAGGCAGCACGCAGGTATCGCTTTTTGACAACGGAACTCTTGTCACCACACAGAATGTGAAGCTTGGTGCGGTGAGAATAAGCAATATGATGTCCACATTGTCACAGAATATTGTAAATTATGTGGATATAATGAGAGAGTACATAGATAATGATATGGTTACACTCAATGAGCTGTTTTTAAAGAGCAGGAAAATCAATAATGTGATATTTGTCGGCGACTGTGTACCGTACTATGCCAGAATGAAGGAATTTTTCGATGGAGGTGAGTACACCACGCGCAATAAATTCAAGGATTTCTTTGACAAAATCTATCATAAGAGCATTGAGCAGATTGCGGAATTTATGAAGCTGCAGGAGAATGAGGCAAAGCTCATCCTGCCGGGTGCGATGGTTTACATGAGAATGCTGGATTTTACACAGGCTGAGGATATATGGATGCCGCAGGTAACTCTCTGTGACGGAATGGCTGTGGAGCATGCACAGAAGACTAAAAAATTCGAGCTGAAGCATGATTTCAATGCGGATATTCTCGCCGCTGCCAAGAATATTTCACAGCGCTACTCAATAAGAGGAGAGCATGTAAGCCTTGTGGAGAAGAATTCGCTGCTCATATTTGACAGTATAAAAAAATATCACGGACTTTCAAGCCGTGAAAGATTTCTGCTTGAAATCGCAAGCATATTGCATGATTGTGGACAGTATATCAATATGCTTAACCCCGAGCAATGCTCCTACAGTATAATTATGTCGACTGAGATTATAGGGCTTTCACACAAAGAACGTGAAATTATAGCGAATATAGTTAAGTACAATACCATGGTGTTCGATGCGGATGACGCACTGTGGAGCTTCGACAAGAAGGATTATCTGACTATTGCAAAGCTCACGGCGATTCTAAGACTCAGCAACGCTCTTGACAGAGGACACAGACAGAAGTTTAAGGATATAGATGTAAATATTGAAAGCAATAAGCTCGTTATAACGGCTTACACATTTGAAGATATCACATTGGAAAAATCATATTTTATGGAGCGTGTGGATTTCTTTGAGGAGGTATATGGGCTTAAGCCTGTTATCAGAAGGAAGAGATAGAGGATTGGAAAGGGGAAGAATATGGGAAACAGTAAGGTTTTTATCAACAGGGAGCTTAGCTGGCTTGAATTTGATGCGAGGGTACTTGGTGAGGCGGAGGATGTCTTAAATCCTCTTTTTGAGAGACTTAAGTTCCTAAGCATAACGGCTTCAAATCTTGATGAATTTTTTATGGTAAGGGTTGCTTCACTTAAGGATATGGTCAATGCCGGATATACCAAGAAGGATATAGCGGGAATGACCGCGGCTGAGCAGCTTGCGGCATTGGATGAGAGAACGCATGCTTTTGTGAAGAGGCAGTATAAGATTTATAACGATGAGCTTGTCCCGGCGCTTGCCAGGGAAGGCTTTCACATAATAGGAAGCCATGAGGAGCTGACACATGAACAGGAGATATTTGTCGATAAATATTTCCATGAGGACGTGTATCCGGTTCTCACGCCTATGGCGGTAGATTCTTCAAGACCTTTTCCGCTGATAAGAAATAAGACGTTAAATATTGCGGCTCTCTTAAAAAAGAAGAATGGTGATGATGGGACTGAGTTTGCTACAGTTCAGGTGCCATCTGTTCTGCCTAGATTTGTCAGACTTCCGGGGGAACAGGATACGATAATACTTCTTGAGGAGATTATCGAGCGCAATATCGATAAGCTGTTTTTAAACTATGATATATTGTGCGCTTATCCTTATAGAATTATGAGGAATGCCGACCTGTCAATTGATGAGGAGGATGCCGCCGACCTTTTAAAGGAGATCGAAAAGCAGTTAAAGAAAAGGCAGTGGGGACAGGCGATAAGACTTGAGGTTCAGGGAAATATCGACAAGCAGCTCCTTAAGCGGCTTAAGAGTGAGCTGAATATTACGGACAGTGATATTTACAGAATAGACGGGCCGCTTGACCTTACATTTCTTATGAAATTGTACGGAAGCTTTGATTATGCGAAGCTGAAGACACCTAAATATATGCCTGCCCCGGTTCCGGAGCTGATGAACGGAAAGAATATTTTTGAGGCTGTAAGGGAGGGCGATATACTATTACATCATCCTTACCAGACCTTTGACCCGGTTGTGGATTTCGTAAGGCAGGCGGCAAATGACCCCGGCGTGCTTGCGATAAAGCAGACCTTGTACCGTGTGAGCGGCAACTCGCCGATTGTTGCAGCACTCGCTGCCGCAGCGGAGAACGGAAAGCAGGTGTCGGTGCTGGTTGAGCTTAAGGCGCGCTTCGATGAGGAGAATAATATTATATGGGCAAGGAAGCTTGAACAGGCAGGCTGCCACGTTATATATGGCCTTGTCGGGCTTAAGACCCACAGCAAGATTACGCTTGTGGTAAGGCGTGAGGAGGATGGAATAAGGCGTTACGTCCACCTTGGAACAGGTAATTATAATGATTCGACGGCGAAGCTCTACTGCGATATGGGACTTTTCACATGCTCACCGGCGATAGGTGAGGATGCAACGGCGGTGTTCAACATGCTGTCCGGATATTCGGAGCCGGTAGGATGGAACAAGCTGTCGCTTGCACCACTGTGGCTGCGTGACCGTTTCCACTATCTTGTTGAGAGGGAGATAAGACATGCAAAGGAGGGACAGGAGGCGCACATAATTGCCAAGATGAACTCCGTGTGTGATAAGGATATAATAGAGCTAATGTACAAGGCGTCGAAGGCGGGTGTGAAGATAGAGCTGATAGTCCGTGGAATATGCTGTCTCATTCCACAGCTTGAGGGTGTGAGCGAGAATATCACTGTGCGCTCAATAGTCGGAACTTTTCTTGAACACAGCAGAATATTCTATTTTGAAAATGGCGGAAATCCTGAAATATATATGGCAAGTGCGGACTGGATGTCGCGAAACCTCGACAGACGTGTGGAAATCATGTTCCCTGTGGAGGATGCCAAGCTTAAAAAAGAGGTTAAGCATATTCTTGATGTCCAGCTTGCGGACAATGTAAAGGCACAGCTTATGCAGCCTGATGGAAGCTATGTGAGAGTGTCCGAGCTGTTAAAGAGGGAAAACGGTGCACACAGCGATAAGGACTACATGAGGATTGAGGCACAGATGGTATTCTGTAAGGAGGCACAGCAGAAGGCAAAGGCGGTAAGTGACGATGCGGATGTCCACAACAGCAGGGTATTTGTGCCGATGAAGAGCGAATAAAACGAGCTAATAAATAGAGCGAACAAAGTGAGCGGCAAAAGGCTGTTGCAAAGCAGGGCTGCAGGCTCCGGTGCGGTGTATGAAAATTAATTGTTGACAAAAAATGATTGTTTGTGTATATTTAGAGAGTACTTTATTAGTTTAAAGCGTAACGCTTTAAAGCGGATGGCTTACAGTGTAATGTAATGCCTTGTGAGATATTGTATAAGCTTATATTACATTTACACAGTATCTGCATTGCTGCCGGGGCATGGCGGTATTACTGAATACAGCCGAATCTATATATAGGAGTGGGATAAGATGGATAATACATTTGGAACAATAGTGTCATACAGACCAGACATCAAGGTTGTGGATGCAACATTAAGAGACGGAGGACTTGTCAACAACTTCGGTTTTACAACGGAGTTTGTCAAGGATTTATATAAAACGAACATTGCTGCAGGCGTAGATTATATGGAATTTGGATATAAGGCTTCCAAGGATATATTTGACCCGAAGGACTTCGGAAAGTGGAAGTTCTCCAACGAGGATGATATCCGCGAGATAGTCGGGGATAATGATTCCGACCTCAAGATATGTGTTATGGCGGATGTCGGAAGAACCGATTACAAGAGGGACATAATCAATAAAGAGGACAGCGTCATCGACATGATTCGTGTCGCAACCTATATCCACCAGATACCTACAGCGATTGACATGATAAGTGATGCCAAGGCTAAAGGGTATGAAGTGACGGTCAATCTTATGGCTGTCTCCAAGGTGGATGACGAGAATCTTGACAATGGACTTGAACTTCTGGCAAAGTCGGATGCGGATTGTATTTATCTTGTGGACAGCTTCGGTGCCTTCTATCCTGAGCAGGTCAGAAGGCTCACGGCGAGATATATGGCGGCGGCAGCAAGGTATGGCAAGAAGATTGGCGTGCATGCGCATAACAATCAGCAGCTTGCGTTTGCAAATACGATTGAGGCTGCTATCAACGGAGCGAGCTACCTTGACGCGACGATGAGCGGAATGGGAAGAGGAGCGGGCAACTGCTACATGGAACAGCTTTTATCCTTCCTTCGCAATCCGAAGTATAATCTTATTCCGGTGATGGATTTCGTTGAGAAGCACATGAACAAGCTCAAGGAAGGACCGGATAAGTGGGGATTTGATTTGCCTTATCTGCTTACAGGAGTTTTAAACAGCCATCCTTCATCCGCAATCAAGTGTATAAAGGAAGGCAGAACAGACTACTCAAGGTTCTATCAGGAACTTCTTGATATGGAATAAACACCGCGGGACAGGGGGCTGGTTTCTGGGACAGGGACCAGACCCCTGTCCCGGCTTATGTATAAACGGAGGGTAATTTATGGATACAACATATGATTTTATAGAACGGCTTTCATCCAAGGAGCCGATGCCGGGTGGCGGCGGTGCGAGTGCACTTATGGGTGCGACGGCGGCGGCACTCTGCTCGATGGTGGCTAACCTCACATCGGGCAAGAAAAAGTATGCTGAATATCAGTCGGACATTGAGCGCATTATCAGGAATATGAATTATGAGATTAAGGTGTTTCTTGCACTCATAGATAAGGATGCAGAGGGCTTTTATCCGCTTTCAAGGGCATATTCGATTCCGAAGGATGAGCCTGGGAGGGAGCAGACCTTAGAGCAGGCACTTGTTCTGGCGGCGCAGACACCATTTGAGATTCTAAAGGAGTGTGACAAGCTGCTTGCCACAATTGATGAGCTGGTCATAAAGAGCTCCAAGCTTGCAATCAGCGATGTCGGAGTTGCGGCTGCAGCATGCCGTGCGGCTGCGGACAGTGCGGCTATGAACGTGTATGCGAACACATCGCTTATGAAAAAGCGTGAATATGCAGATGAACTCAACGAAAAGACGATGGCATACCAGAGGCAGTGCCGTGATGTATGCGACAAGGTCTATGATATGGTATTTGGAAAGATGGGCTTATAGTATTAATAATTGGAAGGATTTGGGTATGACAGAATACAGAGGCATGCCTGCCGTCAAGGCCATGGCAGAGGAATTTAAAAACAGAGTTGCCGCGTTAAAGGAAAAGGGCATATATCCAAAGCTTGCGGTAGTAAGGGTCGGTGAGCGAGAGGATGACATAGCTTATGAGAAGGGAATAATGAAGCGTTTCGGTGCGGTCGAGGCGGAGGCAGAGGTCATAAAGCTTCCGTTAGATATTGATGAAGCGTCATTTGAGGAAAATATTACACGCCTCAATGCTGATGAGAAGGTTCATGGTATTCTGGTGTTCCGCCCGCTTCCTAAGCAGCTAAGCGATGACAGACTGAAGGAGCTGATAAGACCGGATAAGGATGTCGACAGCATAAGCATGGTGAACGCCGCAAAGGTATTCGCCGGGGACAAGACCGGCTATGCGCCATGCACAGCACAGGCAGTGATGGAGCTGCTTGAGCATTATCAGGCTGACCTCACCGGAAAAAAAGTTGTGATAGTGGGAAGAAGCCTTGTTGTCGGCAGACCGCTCGCAATGCTTATGCTTGGGAAGAATGCAACAGTCACGATATGCCACACAAAAACTAAGAATATAGAGGATGAGTGCCGCAGGGCAGACATTCTTGTGGCATGCGCCGGCAGTGCACGCATGATAAAAAAGAATTTTACCAACCCTGGCCAGATTGTTGTGGACGTGGGTATCAATTTCGTTGACGGCGCTATGTGCGGGGATGTGGATTATGATGAGGTATCGGAGCAGGTCGCAGCCATAACCCCTGTTCCCGGAGGCGTTGGGACAGTCACAACATCGGTGCTGTTAAAGCATACGCTTGAGAGCGCGGAGAGAATCCTTGTAATTAACGGCTATAGCTATTCCTGAATACTATGTGGGGGACGGCTGGGACAGGGGTCTGGTCCCTGTCCCAAAGTGTCTTCCCCAACGAAAAAGTGATTTACTTTTTTGTTGTGCCGCGTTAAAATAGGATAAAATATAATTTATGGAGGCAATGATTATGAAATTAGTTAATACACCGGACGCTCCGGCAGCAATTGGTCCATATTCACAGGGCTTTATTACAAATGGTTTCTTCTACTCATCTGGACAAGTTCCGCTTGACCCTGCAACAGGTGCTGTTGTCGGAACAACAATTGAGGAGCAGACAGAGCAGGTTATGAAGAACCTTGGTGCACTCCTGAAGGCAGCAGGAGTTTCCTACGAGAATGTTGTAAAGACAACCTGTTTTCTTGCAGATATGGGCGATTTCGGCAAATTCAATGAGATTTATGCAAAGTACTTCACAGGCAAGCCGGCACGTTCCTGCGTTGCTGTAAAGACACTTCCTAAGAATGTGTTATGTGAGGTTGAGGTTATCGCTGAGGTATAAAACTGCGTAGTAGAGCTGTTCAAAATAACCATCCGAAAAGCAGAAATAATTCTAAAACCAAAAGCCACTATGGTAGAAGCTGTACAATAGCAGGTTTCTGTCATGGTGGATTTTGGACATGTTGATTTGGACTTGTATAGTCTGTTATTATGTTGTATAATAAATTGTCTGTATTTCAGAAGTTTTCTAAATAATCTTCTGGGACAGGGGTCTGACCCCGGTGTCCCACAACTATTCACCAATTTCCAATTAAATAAAGGAGGTATATTTTGCCGAGAACAGCGAGAAAACAATGTGAGTCCGGAGTTTACCATGTGATATTGCGTGGTGTCAACAAGCAGATTATTTTTGAGGAGAGGGAGGATTTTTTCTATTTTGAAGGTATACTTAAAAGGTACAGGGAGGAGGATGAGTTTAAGTTATTTTCGGTGTGTCTGATGGATAACCATGTCCATATCCTTATGCGGGAGGGTACACAAAAGCTTTCAATGACAATGAAAAAGATAGAAAATACATACGTGTACTGGTATAATAGGAAATATGACCGTGCAGGACATCTTTTCCAGAACAGATTCATAAGTGAGCCAGTGTTGAGTGACAGGCAGTTTATGGCGACGGCGCGATATATTTTTAACAATCCGGTCAAGGCGGGGCTTGTAGCTAAGGCGGAGGAATATCCGTGGAGTAATTACTCTTTAAAAAGTAAGACAGCGCTGGAAAAACGAGGTGGCAGAAAGATGATTAAGACGGACATACATGAAGTCATTGAAATGTTTGGGGATGATAGGGAGTATAGTACGTTCATGTCATTAAATACGGACGAAAAGGTAGCTGAGTATGACGATTTTGTTCCGCAGCACCCGGTTTTTGACGATGAGACATGCATTGAAAGGCTGAGGCTGATAAGTGCCTGCAAAAATATCTCGGATTTTAACGAAATGAGTATGGATAAAAAGCAGGACTGCGTAATAAAACTAAAGAGAGAAGGTGCCTCAATCAGACAGCTTAGCAGGGTGACCGGGTTAAGCAGGTCCATGGTTGGGCGGATGTGTGTTGGGACAGGGGTCTGACACCACTGTCCCGGAGGGGAGATTGATGAGGGGAATCTTTAACAGAATGTACGTGAACATCTACGGAAAATCCGGGATAGTGGATGAGGGGCTGTATGGACAGAGATTTGAGGTCATTGAAGGCTGCGCAGGCGGTACCTGGGCTTGCCTTAAGGTGAGAACCGATTATGGCTATGAGGGCTGTGTCAAAGGCTGTGACGTGATAATGGATGACTGCGCGGCTATGTACCGTGAAGCCGCAGGGCATGGGGAGTGCAGCTTAGTGCAGGTGGTCAAGGCGGTGGCAGATATTATGCCGGAGCCGGCTGCAGCTTCGGTGCGGCTTATGAGTGTCACAAGAGGAGCCATTATTATGTGTTGTGCAGCTACAGAGGAGCCGGATTCGCAAGCCTTATTGTGCACCGGAGAAAAAAATGGATATGTATGTGTAAGGCTCTACGATGGCAGAACCGGATATATCAAGCGCTCATACATAGAGGAATATGTCAAGCCTATTGACGCAGATAAGCTGTCGAAACTAACGGAGGCTGAGAAAACGGTATTAAGGAAGAGGCTTGTGAACACTGCAATGAGCTACCTTGGAACACAGTACCGCTGGGGTGGCAAGACACCTCTTGGCATAGACTGTTCGGGGCTTACATCGATGTCATATATGCTAAACGGTGTGTATATCTACCGCGATGCAAGGCTTATGCCGGGGTTTCCGGTGAGGCAGATATCTTATGATAATATTAAAGAGGGGGATTTATTGTATTTTCCGGGACATGTTGCGATGTATATAGGTAATGGGGAATATATTCATTCGACAGCAAGACCGGGAAGCGACGGAGTAGTGATTAACAGCCTTAATCCGGCTGCGGATAACTACAGGCGTGATTTGGCGGAGAGCATATACGCGGCGGGAAGCGTGTTTGGGACAGGGGTCTGACACCATGTCCCAGCGCGCGTGGGACACGGTGTCAGACCCCTGTCCCGGCAAGAATAAAAGTGAAGGAGGAATCGGGATACGGTTGGGACACGGACCAGACCCCTGTCCCGGAAGGCTATGAAGGTTTTTGATATGCATTGTGATACCCTGTCGGCACTTATGTATGACAGGAAGAATAATATTCAATCGGAGCTTAGACAGAACAACCATCATCTTGATTTGATGAAGATGATGAAGGGTGACTATATGCTGCAGTGCTTTGCAGTGTACATTAATAAAGAATATTCGGACAATGTGCTGTTGGACGGAATGAAGCTTGTCGATACTTTTTACAATGAGATGGAAAAAAATAAGGACATAATATCACAGGTAAGGTGTTATGCTGATATTGAGGAGAATATGAAGGCGGGGAAAATGTCCGCAATTCTCACCGGTGAAGAAGGAGATATATGCGCCGGAAGTCTTGAGATGCTGCGAAATTATTACAGGCTGGGGCTTAGGATGATGACACTTACGTGGAACCATGAGAATGAGCTTGCCTATCCTAATTATGTGGTCTACAACAGCGATGGAAGCTGCACATATAATGCGGATGCTTCTAAGGGGCTTAAGCAGAAGGGTTTTGAGTTCATAGCTGAGATGGAAAGACTAGGAATTGTCATAGATGTGTCCCATCTGTCGGACGCGGGCTTCTGGGATGTCTATAATAATACGGGCAAACCTTTTGTGGCGAGCCATTCTAATGCGAGAGCAATGAATCCACATGTACGCAATCTCACAGACGATATGATAAGAGCGTTTGGAGAGAGAGGCTGCGTCACAGGTCTGAATTATTGCGGTGCTTTTTTAAACGAATCAGGAGATGTGGGCAATGACGCAGAGAGCCGTATTGCTGATATGGTGCGTCATGTGAAGTATATAACCAACCTTGGCGGAATGGATGTGATGGCTCTCGGCTCTGATTTTGACGGAATAGGTGGAAAGCTTGAGCTTGCGGATGCCTCATATCTGCCTAGGCTGCATGATGCACTCATAAAAGCAGGCTTTACCGAAAGCGATGCGGAAAAGATATTTTATAAAAACGCGCTTAGGGTATTCAAGGAATGCCTTGATAAATGAACATCGAATAGTACTGAAAAAAATAAATAAAAAAATTCTCCATATTTTCGCATGGTAAAGTGCGGAAAGAATTGTGCTAAATATTTAACAAAGTTATATTTTCATTTTGCTGAACCATAATTATGCACAATAAAAAGTACAATTAATACACAGATTATACAAAGACATGGTTTTTCTCTACAATAAAATTACCCAAAAGTGGTTCTTTTTCTATTTGCATCTATTGACAGGATGTGTAATAATGGCACTCGTAGAAAAAAGGAAAAGCAAATTACCATTCGGAAGTGATGGCAGTCAGACTTGAAGAAAGGTCTGTCAGGAAAGGAAAGGGATTATTATGTTAAGAGGTTTTATCAGATGTATTAATCGTAAGGAAAGAATTGCGTATATGATGGACAACAGATTCGGCAACTGGTCAGATTCAGAGCTTGAGTCAGTTATGAAGATAGTTGGTGTTAATGGTGATTTCAGCAACGCCACAAAGGAAGATAAGATTAAGGCTATAGTTGAAGCTCTTAAGATGGGCAAAGATGAGAACGTGCAGTTCGGACGTGTGCAGGACAATGGTAAGGCAATTGATGATATGGATGCTATGAGAGACAGCATTCAGTATACAAGAGTTATCGCAAATCTCTATTCAAAGAGCAGTCAGTTAGGATAATTATTTGAATAATGGATACAATAAGACCGGTGAAGCCCACCGGTCTTATTTTTTTGCATAAAGTAAAGGAAGCAAGAAATATGCGTTATCTGATAAAAAGTTTTACAGGCAGTTCGTTTTAGGGCGAAAACAAATTGCTTTATATTTATAATAGAGGGGAAACATTCTATGGTTTTCATCTTTTTTTGAAATGTCGTCCGGGAATGGGGTCAAAAATGAGAAAGATATCTGCTTCGCTAAAGGAAAATATACAGGAATTTAAAAAAATTCTTCACGTTGATAAAAACTTTGATTTGATATACAGGGAACAGAAATTAGGTTCAAAGGATGCCGGTTTCTTTTTTATAGATGGTTTTATCAAGGACACAATAATGGAAAGACTGTTAAAATCTTTCTCGGAAATACAGGAGGGTGATATACCTGATAGTGCGGCAGAATTTTCCGATAAATATATACCTTATGTGGAGGTTGACATCCTAGATGACGTTGAGGATATAGTGACAGCGATTCTTTCGGGGGTGGCATGCTATTTCGTCGACGGCTATAAGGAGTGCATTGCGATTGACTGCAGAACATATCCTATGAGAAGTGTTGATGAGCCTTGGAAGGACAGAGTTCTGAGAGGCTCAAGGGATGGTTTTGTAGAGACGATAGTCTCTAATGTGGCACTTATAAGAAGAAGGATACGTGACCCGCGGCTCTGCGTTGAGATAACCCAGGCGGGCCTGAAGTCGAGAACCGACATTTCGATGGCATATTTAGAGGGAGTGGCAGATATGAAGCTTGTGAGAAGAATCAAAGATAAGATTTCTTCTATAAAAGTAGATTCACTCACAATGAATATAGAGAGTCTGGCAGAGTCAGTACTTGATGGACCATATATAAATCCGTTTCCGAAATTCAAATATACAGAGCGCCCGGATACAGCTGCGGCAGCTATACTTGATGGCAATATTGTGCTTTTGGTTGACAATTCACCGGCAGTGATAATAGTGCCGACAAGCATATTTGATGTCATGGAGGAGGCTGATGATTTCTATTTTCCGCCTCTTGTGGGGAACTATATAAGATTTTCAAGATTCATAATGTCGGTGCTGACGCTGATACTAACGCCGATGTGGATGGCTCTCATAGAGTATCCTGAGAGGCTTCCGGACTGGCTTGCATTTATCAATCTTGCGGATGAGGCGAATATACATGTATTCTGGCAGCTTATTATACTTGAATTTGCAATAGATGGTCTTAGACTGGCGGCAGTAAACACACCGACGATGTTATCGACACCGCTTTCGGTTGTGGCAGGTATTGTCGTGGGAGAATATGCGGTAAGCTCGGGATGGTTTTCGCCGGAGACTATGCTTTATATGGCATTTGTAGCAATCGGAACATACGCACAGGCTAATTTCGAGCTTGGCTATGCAATCAAGTTCTTCAGGCTTATAACTCTTGTTCTTACCTATATTTTCCACTGGTGGGGATTTTTTGCGGGAATAATTATAACACTGCTTGCAATTGCATTTAACAACACTATATCGGGGGAGAGCTATATATATCCGATATGTCCTTTTGATGGTAACAGGCTTGTGAGGAAGGTGTTTCGTGTAAGACTGTCGAAAAAGACTAATAGTTAATTGAAAAACTCATTGTGTGTGAATGCCGGACGTTGTG
>ULXW01005776.1_pt1 | contig 37490 bp, 25 predicted proteins | sample 1961661 | NCBI WGS metagenome assembly ULXW01 (sample SAMEA4835849, study PRJEB28245) | human gut metagenome | biome: gut microbiome; material: fecal sample | place: Denmark | collected 2008 | reverse complement strand
GGCGGCTGCAGTGCACTTGTTGTCGCTGCACTTGGACTTAAGGATTCCTTTAGCGATATTGTAAGTGCACAGTACCGTGAGATATCGGTATACGATATGACACTTACCCTTGGGGAGGCAGCAGATGAGACGGAAAGGCAGCAGCTTGGAGATGAATTTGAGGAGTATTTTGACAGCTATGCCTTTCTTAACTCTTCGACGATGGATATCGTGACCGGCAGCAATAAGAAGTCCTCTAATATCATAATTCCTGAGAATGAGGAGGATTTTAAAAAGCAGTATAATTTCTTAAGCTATAAGAGCGGTGAGGCGCTCACATACCCTGCAGAGGGAGAGGCGATACTTACAAGGAGACTTGCAAAGATACTTGGAGTGAAAAAGGGCGATACACTGACAATTACGGATGATGATTTTAACACTATGACGGTCACGGTTGCCGCTGTATGTAAGAATTATGTGTTCAACTATGTTTTTATTGCCAAGGAGACTTATTTATCGGCTTATGGGCATGAGCCGGAGTACAGAACAATATATGCCTCACTGAGGAATGGAAGGGACGCACATCAGACAGTGGCAGACCTGCTGTCCACGGACGATGTGAGTTCGGCAGGTGTCAATGCGGATACGGAGAGCCAGTTCAACAATATGATATCGAGCATAAATTATGTGGTGCTCCTTGTAATCGTGCTTGCTGCTGCGCTTGCGTTTGTTGTGCTTTATAACCTTACGAACATAAATATTACCGAAAGAATAAGGGAGATTGCAACAATCAAGGTGCTGGGCTTCTATTCGTGGGAGACAGCTTCGTATGTGTTCAGGGAGAATTTTATCTTAACCGGAATAGGAGCGCTGTTAGGTCTTGGTCTTGGAAAGCTTCTGCACATGTTCATCATGGAGTGCATCAATGTTGAGGCTGTATACTTTGAGAGCAGGGTAACGCTCACGAGCTATATATTAAGTGTTGTGCTCACTTTTGTATTTGCCATAGCTGTAAATCTGCTTATGTATTTTAAGCTTAACAAAATCAATATGGCAGAGTCACTTAAGTCGGTTGAATAAAATAAATATTGATATCATACATTATTATTTAGATGTAATATTAAAAACAGGGAGGCTAATCGGCCTCCCTGTTTTTACTTCGTATCCAGTTGTATTTTTTGATAAGTTCCTCGTCCGTGCTTCCGGTGAAGAAGTAGTAATCAAAATACTGTGCCTCGTCTAGGGCAATGAAGGTTCCGTAGGTTGGTATGCTGTTAAAGAGCACCGTAAAGTCATGGCTTATCGCCAGTCCGTAGCCTTTATCAGATATGACACAAGGAGCTTTCAGCCTGCTCTTTCCGAAAGATATATATCTTGCAACGCGGTTGAGCGGAAGCTGGTCGCGGTTGCTTGCACCGAAGGCGTAGAGCTTCTGTGTGCTGTCAAAGTCGAAGAAGCATATACTTCTGTTTTTGGTTGTCTCCAGGATATGTCCCGGCTGCTTTTCGTTTAAAAGTACGTTTTTATCCTTGTCGCAGAAGCTTATAAGCCCATTCTTCTTGTCAATCCGAAGGTAGAGCGCAGAGGTGGCGAGCAGAACCGTGTCCGGAGTGTCTTTGAATTTCCATTTATCGGTGGTCTTTCTGTTCTCAATGCATTTTGCCTCAGGTATCTGGGCTCCTGCCCTGTGGTAGCTCACACGAATCATTGAAGAAGCATAAGGGGTGAGCGTGAGCGTTGCATTGATACTGTCGAGAATGAGGCTGTTGCCCTCACGTCTTACCGCTCTGAACGGATATGCTGCCATGCGGTTCGGATTCTGCTTAAGTACATCCATCTTCGGAACAGAGCCGAAGGTATATTCCGACATGCACATAATCTTGTTGCTGTAGTCGACAGCCTTGCCCGGAGCTGCGGGCGGTGTGGTGTATGGCATGGCAGGGTAAGGTGAAGCTTTTCGTGCTGCCGGAGCCTTATATTTTCCCGAAAGGTCTGCCGCTGCGGAAGCCGGGAAGGTTCTCTTTGCGTCCGGTGTGGCAGGATTTGTTCCGGCTGCTGAAGCATCGGCCTGTTCAGCTTCGCCGGAAATGTCTGTGGCAGGCTTGATGGAGCTGAACGTCACAGTCTTTCGCACTCTGTTAGGCTGCATGTTCTCTGCGTCAAACACAGTATTTCCTACTGAATCGGGGATAGGCTCTGCAATCAATGGCGTGAGTGTTCCGGTGTGGTAGACGGCAAGCTCATGGAGAGCGCGGGTTGCCGCTACATAGAGGAGCTTCACATTGGCATCACATGCCGGATACGCGTCAATGTCCGGATTCATAAGTATGCAGCAGTCGAATTCCAGTCCCTTGGTGTAGGTGATTGGAAGGACCATTGTCCCGGTGTCAAATTCCATCGCGTTAAAGTCATTGACCTGAGTGTATTCCGAAAGCTCATTGGCGGCTGCTCTTGAGGTATCAATATCAGGGCAGATTATTGCAATCGTCTCATAGCCGGCTTCCTTCCAGGCATTGATTTTGGCAGCGGTATTCCGGATAAGCTCATTATTATCCGCAAAAACCGCTATCTCCACGTCCCTGCCGTGCCTTATAATTGGCTCAACAGGGTAGATTGAGAAGGTTCCGTGCCTTAATATGTCAGTTGCAAAGTGTGATATCTCAACAGTGTTGCGGTAGCTCTTCCGCAGAAGATTGAAGCTGTCATATTCGCCGGTGAGGAAGTTGGCGGTGAGCTCAGTCCAGTCATTCAGGCCGTGTTCATAGTGGATATTCTGTGCGACATCACCCATTATTGTGTAGGTACAGCCGCGCATGCAGTAGTGCAGGCTCATATATGCCATCATCCCGAAGTCCTGTGCCTCATCTATGACAACATGATGTGCCTCCTCAATAGGGTCATTTTCCTTGGTACGCTTGTAGATGTAGGCTAGGGCGGCGAGGTCATATAAATCAGGAGCTTCAGCGTCATAAGGGAACACAGTGCCGTATTTTTTCTCCTGGGATTTCAGAAAATCGGAGTATATGCCGTATGTGGAGTATTTCCACTTCTTAGGTCCGAAGTACTGGCGGTAGAAGCGCGTGAGAGCCTTCTTTTCCTCCGGTGAGTACCGGATTTCCTTCCCCATGAGTTCATTCTCAAGGCGCGAAAGTATGCGGCTGTTGAGGTGCTCTATCTTAAGCTGTGTAGATAGCTGTGGGTTTTCATCAAGGAACGCTGTGATGGACTGGGATGTGAGCAGGGTGACACAGACGTCATGTTCGAGAAGCACATTCTCATTCGATTTGAGGATGACATCCCTTGTGTCGATGACATTTCTCTCAAAATTATTGCAGAACGCCTCAAGCTCACGAAACCATGTGAGTGTTCCGCGCTTTAAGGAGGCAGGGTATGCTGTGGACGGCATGGCAAGCGGAGCAATATTCTGGGTATCTCTGTCCCAGTCCTCATACAGAAGTCTCACAAAAAGCTCCTCCATTGTCATCTGGCGGACACCGTTTACGTCTAAGTCCGGCAGGACACTGGTAATGTAATTTAGGAGAAGCTTGTTGCTCCCGACAATGTAAAAATCTGCCGGCTTAAAGTCTTTCTCATAGTTGTACAGTATATAGGATATCCTGTGCATGGCAACTGTTGTTTTTCCTGAGCCGGCGGCTCCCTGAACTATTATGCTTTTGTAAGGTGACTGCCTTATGATGTCATTCTGTTCCTTCTGGATTGTCGCAATAATCTCACCGAGAACAGCCTTTTTGTTCTGGGAGAGGTATCTGTTTAGAAGCTCATCGTTTGCGACAACGTCACTGTCAAAAAAGGAGAGCAGGGTATCATCCTTAATTTCGTAGGTTCTCTTTTTCTTAAGGTCAATCACAAAGTCGCCCTCCCTTGGGACAGAGTAGGTGACTTCTCCGATGTGGCTTTCGTAGTATGAGTTGGCAACAGGGGCACGCCAGTCGATGACCTCAAGGTGGGTCACATCGCGGGATATGCCGACCTTGCCTATATAGATGGTGTCATTGCTCTTGTGCTTATCATCGACAAAATCGATTCTTCCGAAGAAGGGCTTCTGCCTTGCCCTTTCAGCTCTGGAGGCTTCATGCCGGGCACGCTCATACATTACCTGTAGGTTGTCAATCATTGAAAGAGCTTCGACATCCTTGGCACCATAGGTCTCAAGAAGAGTGTAGAGTTCATCGGACAGAGCTTTCTCCTCTTTTCTATATTTTTCCAGATTTTCCTTGGTAAGAGCCAGCACTGCTGCAAAGTGACTTTGCTCAAAATTATTGTCATCGGGTTTAAACATGGTAAACTCCTTGTCTTTATATATACTGCCGTAAAATACAATGTGTTGGGAAGGAGTACTTCCCAACACATATATTACTTTATCATTTTAGATGAATATTTTCAAGGCATTTGCAGGAACATTATTGATAAAACAATTAAAATTCAGAGGATGAATCTTCATAGAACAGCTTCACCACGATGTTCTGGCTGAAATCTCCGAATGAGGCGCCGAACAAGGTGAATCCGCCGCAGTTAGGTGTATCTGCCGGAACGGATATGGTGAAATTGATTATCGAATCATAGTTAAGTGCAAGGTCATTGATGGTTACTGATGACAGTCTGGCGGTTCCGTCCATAAATGTACCGGAATTATTTATAACCAATGTTTTTAACAGACCGTACTGGTTGAGTCCGTCCGGCCACCAGTTAGGGCACAGCATACCTCGTCTGTTGCCGAAGTCACCGGGGCTAATCCATTTCCCGAGAGCTTTCCCGTTGATGTCAAAATAGATATCACTTGGATAATTGTCATTGTGCTCAGGACACTCGGAGCTTATCTCAAAGGAAATCTGTATTTCGGACAGGGTCTGACCGAGCTTTAAACGGTTGGGAAGATTATATGTCACATAACCATATCCGACCCATAATATATCAGCCTTAAAACGCTCAGGATATGAAAAAATCTTAGGGTTATCGAGGTCGCCGATAAGGTTTCCGGAGGTGGACAGACCACAGGTAGGATGAACATCGTAACTGATGTAGTGTCCTATATCTATCTCATCGGTATAGCATTTGATAGAACCGGCATTGGGAACCATGTCTATGATAAGGCGTTCATAGCGTGGACGGACTATCTTCATAATACCTCTCTTGCCGGAGGCCACCTGAACGGAGACAAGACCGGCCGCCTCAAGCTTGCCGACATGCATAGATATGGCACTGTTGGTAAGACCAAGAGTTTCCGCAAGGTCATTCATGCTCAGATGATCATTTTGATAGATAAGTTTCATAATCTGAAGTCTCATAGGGGTGCTGAGTGCCTTAAAGACTTCTTCGGCTTCGTTTAATGATTTAATATAGTACATGTTGGCAGGTCTCCTTAGGTTGGTAATTATGAATGGTTTGATTTATAAAGTGAAATATTTAATTTTTCCTTTAAGTATAAAATGTTTAAAAGAAATAGTCAATAAGAAAATGCTTTTGTGCAAAATGCACAAAAAATGAGCAAATCTTTCTCTATCGGATTAAGCAATTAAGTATTGAATTATACAATAAAAAGAGCTATGTTTATATTAACATTTCACCGAAAATAGAATAGGTTAAACAAAAAGTGAAATATAGACTACGAAATCGTTTTAAGACTTGTTCTGTTTTACTGAAAAATAAAATTTATGTAAATTCAATAAAAAAAGTTAAAAAGGAGGACGGAAAATGAGCAAGTTGTACATAAACCCTAAGAACAAAAAGGGTCATATCAATCCTGAGATTCAGGGACATTTTTCGGAGCATTTAGGAAGATGTATTTATGAGGGAATTTTTGTCGGAAAGGATTCTTCCATTCCTAATGTGAACGGAATGAGAACAGATGTCGTGGAGGCATTAAAGGACATACAGATTCCTGTTCTCAGATGGCCGGGCGGCTGCTTTGCGGATGAGTATCACTGGAAGGATGGCATAGGACCTGCTGAGGGCAGAAAGAAGATGATAAACACCCACTGGGGCGGTGTTGTCGAGGACAACAGCTTCGGAACGCATGAGTTCATGGAGCTTTGCAGGCAGCTTGGCTGTAAGAACTATGTCAACGGCAATGTCGGAAGCGGAACGGTTCAGGAGATGAGCGAATGGGTAGAGTACATGACCTTTGAGGGTGTATCACCTATGAGCGATTTGAGAAAGAAGAACGGTTCTGAGAAGCCTTGGACAGTTGACTACTTCGGAGTGGGAAATGAGAACTGGGGCTGCGGCGGAAACATGACCCCTGAGTATTACGGAAATCTCTATAGAAGATACCAGACTTATGTAAGAAACTATCATCCGGATAAGCCTATCTTCAAGGTTGCATGCGGAGCGAATGTTGACGATTACAACTGGACAGACAAGGTGATGGATACCTGCTTTAAGGCACCGGAGTTCCTTCACGGCTTTATGGATGGCATATCACTTCATTACTATACACATCCGGGTGGATGGGATCACAAGGGAAGCGCAACGGATTTTGATGACAAGATGTGGTATCAGACACTTAATAAGACTCTCTATATGGATGAGCTTATCAAGAATCACGAAGCAATCATGAACAAGTATGACAAGCAGCACAAGGTAGGCATGATTGTGGATGAGTGGGGAACATGGTTCGACTGTGAGCCGGGAACCAATCCGGGATTTTTGTATCAGCAGAACACGATAAGAGATGCACTCGTTGCAGGAATAAACTTGAACATCTTTAACAAGCACTGTGACAGAGTTAAGATGGCGAACATTGCACAGATGGTAAATGTTCTTCAGGCAGTTATTCTCACAGAGGGAGAGAAGATGATAAAGACTCCTACATATCATGTATTCTATATGTATAAGCACCATCAGGATGCCGAGCTTTTAGACAGCTTCGTCGAGACAGAGCAGATAGGTCTTGAGGAGCAGAACATGGTACCTAACCTTACAGAGTCGGTATCGCTTGGCAAGGATGGAAGAATTCATATTACAATGACCAATCTTTCCATAGATAAGGACTATGAGATTGACGGATGTGTGGCAGATACCGAGATTGCTTCGGCATGCGGCGAGATTGTCGGAGGTGAGATACATCTTCACAACACATTCGATAAGCCTGAGGAGGTAACTGTAAGACCATTCAATGATATAGAGGTAAACGGCAACAGAATCAAGTTCTCAATTCCGGCAAGCAGTGTACTTCATCTGGAATTGAACATCAGATAAGCGTAGGAGTGTTTATATGATTCGACAAGGTATTAAGAGAATCACATCACTTGCACTTATTACTTCCATGATAGCCTGCACATTCCCATACGCGTCCGTGCCTGTACATGCACAGACGCAGATGGATGAGCAGCCGGTGGCAGCTGTGACAACAACTCAGGACGCGGCGCAGGAGAGCAGGCTTACAACCAATTATTCCACGGTAAGCAAGGGCTATAAGGAAGCGGTATATACAGGTGATGCTATTGTCTATAGGATAAGCGAGGCTGTCGCTAAGGCAGACAGAGCTTTTCTTACCAATAATAATTATGAATATGTGAATGACGTGCTTGCCGTGAAGGCAGGTGACACCGTGACACTCAACATTGATGTTCCGGTATCGGGAAGATATGTTATGAGCTTCGATTATCTTTCCTATGATGAGTCGATTCTTCCTGTTGAGATGGGAATGAAGATAGACGGAGGTTACCCTTTTTACGAAGCAAGAAGTATGAAGTTCGAGACAACATGGGTTTCGGACGGAGTGGATGTCGACAGATACGGCAACGAGATAGTCTCTCTTCCTGATAAGCTTATCAGATGGGAACACAAGGAGGTAATGGATGCCAGCTACAGGTATTCAGACCCATTGCCGGTTGAGCTTACTGCGGGTGTTCACAAGCTTGAACTGAATATTCAGGAGGGAACACTTCTTCTTGGAAATATAAGTCTTGAGGCTCCGGGCGATGTCGCTGAGTATGCAGGTTCAACAAAGGCTGAGGGAAATGCACTCATAACAATAGAGGCTGAGGACTTCTATCAGAGGAATGATTCATCAATCCATGCGATAGGTGAGTATGGTTCAAGCCTTTCACCATTGTCTGCAACAACAACGGTTCTCAATATCATTGATGAGGATTCCTTCAATGAGGCAGGGCAGACGGTAAGCTATCAGTTCCATGTGGACAATGCAGGCTATTATTACATAGGAATGAACTACCGTCAGTCTGAAAAAAATGATTTTCCTGTCTTTGTCGACTGGAAAATAGACGGCGAGATTCCTAACAGCGCATTTAAGTCATATCAGGTTGAGGCGGCTAACAAGTTCAGGACGGTCACGCTCACAGATGACAATGATGATAAGCTTAGCGTATACCTTGAACCGGGTGACCACACAATCTCACTCACGATAAGCGCAGACAATCTCAGATATGCGCTTGAGGCGGTAGATGAGATTATGAGCGGAATAAGCGACCTGTCTCTTGAGGTAACCAAGGTTACCGGAACCAACAAGGATAAGTACAGGGATCTCAAGCTCACAAGATATATTCCTGATGTCCAGGACAGACTGCTTGGATGGGTTGATGAGCTATACAGTCTTGCAGAGCAGGCACAGCCTTATGTCAACGCTAAGAGCCCGGATAAGGTTGCAGCGTTCTCGTATCTGCTTATAGCAGCTAACCAGCTTAAGAGCCTTGCAGAGAAGCCGAATGAGCTGGTCTACAGAGTTGATGAGCTTTCGACAAGTGTCAATTCGATAAATACACAGATTGCGAATTTCGTGGATCTGATAAATGACAATGACCTTTCGATTGACAGAATCTACATATATCAGGACGGAGCCAGGCTTCCTAAGGGACAGAACATTTTCCAGTCGATAGGTACGTCTTTAAAGAGGTTTGGCTATTCATTTATGGGGCAGTCGTATTCAGCGAGCAATACAGATGAATCACACATACAGGTGTGGGTGAACAGACCGAGAACCTACGTTGAGATTATGCAGAAGATGATTGACGAGAAGTTCACACCGGAGACAGGAATAGAGGTTGATTTATCAATTATGACGGATGCACAGAAGCTTATCCTTTCCAATGCTTCAGGTGATACCCCGGATATAGCAACAGGAATCAACTATTCAATACCATTTGACCTTGCCATAAGAGGCTCGCTTGTTGATTTATCGAAGTTTGACAATTACAAGGAAGTGTTCGGAAGATACAGCGAGGGACTTTTAGTTCCGTCCGTTGTGGGTGAGGGACTTTACTCACTGCCTGAGACGATGAACTTCTATGTAATGTTCTATAGAACAGACATTTTAAGCAAGTTAGGACTTTCAGTTCCAAACACGATGGATGAACTCATTGCTATGCTGCCTGATCTGCAGATGAGGGGACTCAATGTGTACTATCCGACAGCAGCGATGCTTGTAATGAGAAACTTCCATGGAACAACACCTATTATTTACCAGATGGATGGAGCACTCTACGGCGACACTGCACTTGATATATTGGTTGACAGTGAAGCAACGGTTGAAGGCTTTACAGAGCTTACAGAGTTATTTACACTCTATGACCTTCCGGTCGATGTGCCTAACTTCTACCAGCACTTCAGAAACGGAGATTTACCTATAGGAATAGCTGATTTCAATTCATACAACCTGATACTCAATGCCGCGCCTGAGATTGCAAATTCATGGAGCATAGCACTTGTGCCGGGCATCGAGGATGAGGAGACCGGTGAAGTGAAGAGGTATATGTCCGGAGGTGCCGAGAGTACTGTAATGTTCTCATCGGATGATGAGAGAGAGCAGAAGGCATGGCAGTTCATGGAGTGGTGGTCAAGGGCTGATATTCAGGCGGAATTCGGACAGCGGCTTCAGATTCTGTACGGAGACGAGTATATATGGCCTACAGCCAACCTTGAAGCGTTCGAGAGGCTTCCTTATCCGACATCGGATAAAGATATAATCCTCACACAGGCTCAGTACATCTTAGAGACACCAAGACTCCTTGGAAGCTACATGATGGAGCGTGAGCTGAGCAACGCATTCAATGATGTGGTAGTAAATGGTGACACGGTCCGTTCAAGAATTGATGAGGTAGCCAAGACAGTATTAAGAGAGACAGAGAGAAAGCTTGAAGAATTCGGCTATATCGATTCGGACGGAAATGTGCTTAAAGAGTATGAAGTACCTTCCGTTGAAAAGGTGCTTGAGATTCTTAACAGAGAATAAGGAAATAATAGTATGGCTGATAAAACTAAAATTGCAAAGAAATCAAAAATAGGAAAGAAGTCGATAAGCAACAAGGCAGGATATGCATTTGTATTTCCTTATGCGGCGGTGTTTACGGTATTCATACTTGCTCCTGTTATAATGGCTGTTATCCTTTCCTTTACTAACTTTAATGCCATCCAGAAACCTAAATTTGTCGGTTTTTTAAATTACATCAATCTTATAACAAGTGATGATGTATTTATGAAGTATGTTATTCCGAATACAGTCAAATATGCGCTTATTGTAGGTGTTGGTGGTTATGTCCTTGCCTTCTTGTTAGCTTTCGGACTTGCCAATCTGCCTAAGATACCAAGAACAATATTTGCACTCATCCTGTATTCGCCGAGCATGACAACAGGTGTTGCGATGGCAGTGCTCTGGAAGATAATGTTCACCGGTGACCAGACCGGATACCTTAACAGCTGGCTGATGGAGATAGGAATTATAAATGAACCCATTATATGGCTTGTAAATACCAATTATCTGCTGCCGATTGTTATTATCATAGGTCTGTGGAGCAGCATGGGAGTCGGTTTCCTGTCCATACTTGCCGGTCTTTTAAATGTCGATGAAGCGCTGTATGAGGCAGCTGCAATCGACGGTGTTAAGAACAGATTTCAGGAAATGTTATATGTAACAATACCGAGCATGAAGCCGCAGATGCTCTTCGCAGCGGTAATGCAGATTGTTGGAGCCTTCCAGAATGGTACAATTGCAACATTACTTGCAGGAAACCCTACACCGGGATATTCGGCACAGCTTATTGTAAACCATGTGGAGGATTACGGATTCATCCGATACGAGATGGGTTATGCGGCAGCAGTATCCGTTGTGCTTCTTCTCATAGTACAGATATTCTCAGTGGTTGCAAACAGATTGTTCGGTGAACGTGATTAGGAAGGGAGGAAAAGATTATGGCGGCTTATAGTGGTCACAAGATGAACCCGGATAAGTTTGAGAAGGGTCAGATAAAAATATACCTTTTGGTTCTGCCGATGGTATTGCTTTGTGGATTGCCTATCGTATTTATTATATTCCATGCGTTTAAACCGATGGAGGAGCTGTTCGCATTCCCACCTAAATTTATAACAACACATCCGACACTTGATAATTTTTCAAAGCTTATAAAGGCATCGAGGACAGGAAGCAATCCCCTCAGCAAGTATGTGTTTAACAGTATACTTGTGACGGTGGCGGTAGTTGCAGGCTCACTTTTATTCTCAACAATGGCGGCTTACGCATTGTCGAAGATGAAGTTCAAGGGAGCCAGGACAATGATGAACATTAACCAGATAGCACTCATGTTCGTATCCTGTGCGGTTATGATTCCGAGATATCTGGTTGTAAACAAGCTTCACATGATTGATACATATTGGGCAGAGATTCTTCCTCTTATAGCACTTCCGGTTGGACTGTTCCTTATAAAACAGTTCGTTGACCAGGTTCCGGATTCGCTCATAGAGGCGGCATATATGGACGGAGCATCGGAGTGGACAATATACAGAAAGGTGGTAATTCCACTCACCAAGCCTGCGATTGCGACGGCTGCGATTCTTGTATTCCAGCAGGTATGGGCTAACCTTGAGACATCCAATTATTACATCAATAATGATTCTCTCAAGAACCTTGCATTTTATATGAATACACTTACCAGTGCCTCTACAAGCAACACTGTAGCAGGACAGGGTATGGCGGCAGCGGCTTCACTTATTATGTTCCTGCCGAACCTCATATTGTTCTGTATCTTACAGAATAACGTAATGAACACGATGGCACATTCAGGAATCAAGTAACTTAAGAGAGGTATGAACGTGAATAAAAAGTATATAAAAAAAATAATAGCTTTTGCCGTACCTCTGCTTCTTGCCTGTGTGATTTTAGTATCCTCGACTCTTGAGACGTATGCAGATGCACCATACAGGACATACACTGTTGACGGATATGGAAGCATGACCGAGACACAGACAGCGTATCTCCCTTTTAAGACAATAACAAAGATTGGAGAGGAGACGCTTGTAAATCCTACTGATTTCACACTGCTTGAGGACGGTTATATGTATGTTCTTGACAGCGGTAACAAGAGGGTTGTCGTATCAGACGCGGATAACGAGCTGGTGATGACCTTCGGAGAGGGAATTTTACAGGGACCGCGGGGAATATATGTAACACCTGAGCACATCACCTACATAGCTGACAGAGATGCTAAGAGCGTATTCGTGTTCGACGGCGATGGAGAACTTGTAAATACATACACCAAGCCTACGGCGGCGATGTATGGGGAGACACTTGATTTCCTCCCACTCAAGATTGTTGTGAACAGCTCGGGCGTAATGTATGTGATATGTGAGTCAAACACCAATGGTATGGTTGAGATAAGTCCTGTTGACGGAGGAACCTTCCTAGGCTATTTCGGTACTAACGCAACCAAGGCTAATCTGTGGACGATTCTCTGGAGAGCGGTTCTCACGGACGCGCAGAGAGCGAAGATGCAGTCTAACATACCTGCAACTCCGGATAATATGGCGATAGATGAGAAGGGTGTCATATACACAATAACAAGAGGTGAACACAATGACACCTTAAAGAGACTCAATATCGCAGGTGTCAACATGATGGAGACCAGCGAATATCCGGATGTTCCGGCAGCAGTTGCAGTTGGAAATCATGATAACACCTTCGTTGCAACACAGACAGGTTTCATCTACGAGTATAACAACGAGGGCAATCTGTTATTCATATTCGGCGGAAGCGATGACGGAAAGCAGAGAATCGGTCTTTCAACGAAGGTTGAAGCTATTCAGGTGGGAACAGATGATAAGCTCTATGTGCTTGATTCGGATAAGGCACAGATTCAGGTGTATGAACCGACAGAGTTTACCAGGTATCTGCATGAAGCACTTTACCTGTTCTCCAAGGGACGTTATGAGGAGAGCAAGGAGCCTCTTGGTAAGGTGCTTGAGATGAATAATCTTTTTACCTACGCTAACATGGCGATGGGCAAGGCTCTCTACAAGGAAGGTGACTATGAGGGGGCGTTAAAGTATGCCAGACTTTCAAAGGACATGGAGAACTATTCAGATTCGTTCTGGGAGATAAGAAATGTATGGCTTAAGCACAATCTCACAGCGGTGGTGCTTATACTGATTGGTATATTTGCTGTATTGAAGGTACTTAAGCTGCTTGATAAGAAAAAGGGAATATTCAATGCTCCGAGAAAAGCACTTAAGAAGCTTGGAGATAAGAAGCTCATAAGGGAATTAAAGTATGTGTTTACCTTTATGAGACACCCTATAGACGGTTGTTATGGAATAAGATTTGAGAATAAGGTTTCCATTGCAAGTACGAATATATTGCTTGGGATTATGATGGTATTCTACATAATCAACAAATATTTCTGCGGCTTCCTTACAAAGACAGTGCGTGAGGGCAGCTACGATATCTTATCAGACATCGGAATGATACTTGTGGCACTCGTGCTTGTGGTAAGCTGTAATTACCTTATGTGTACAATCAATGAGGGCGAGGGTAAGTTCAGACACATATACAGCTCACTGGTATACAGCTTCGGACCTTATGCAGTGCTGACACCGATTATATTCCTTCTGTCACATGTGGTGACCAACAACGAAATATTCTTCGTGCAGTTCGGAAGCCTGTGCATGACAGTATGGATAATTGTACTGATTTTCATTTCTATAAGAGAGATTAACAATTATACGGTCAAGGAGACATTTAAAATTATATTCCTTACAATATTTACTATCCTGATTGTTTGTCTTCTCATATTCATTATCTATGTATTATGGTCGCAGGTATTCGACTTCATACAGTCGATTGCGGGAGAGGTGGTGTATCGAATTGGCTCATAAAAGAACGGCAAAAAGAATAATTTCCCTTCTGTTGGCGTTTATGGTAGCGTTCGGTGCAGCCGGCTTTAACGGAAAGGGCGTGCAGGTGCAGGCAGCGCAAAAGACTATAAACGGCTGTAAGTACCTCACCGAGAACACGGATTACAGGCTGTATGTCAACGAGGAAGACCTGTCACTTGTGATAGAGGATAAAAAAAGTGGTTCGTACATGACATCGGCTATTGAATATGACGATGGAAAGAACAATGCGACATGGCAGGGAGCCATGAGGTCTGCTGTTGTCATAACAATGATAAGCGGAAGCGATGATTCCAAGCAGGCAGACTTAATCAATGACAATGTTACAAAGACAGTAAGCTACACGGATAACGGATTTACCGCCAAGCTCTACTGGACAACTTACCAGTTAGGGGTGACACTTGAGGTTACACTCACAGATGACGGACTTATTGCGAGAGTTCCGGATGAATCGATAGTTGAAGATGGAGAAAAGTATTTTATTGGAACTATTTCCATCTACCCATACATGGGTAACTCCTATCTTGATGACAAGGCCGGCTACATGCTTGTGCCGGATGGCAACGGAGCGTTAATCTACCTTGATGATAAGGAGGGAAGATTTAAGAGCGGTTTTTCCAAGATGATTTATGGCGGAGATGTCGGATTCGATGAATCTAATGTCCAGACACTTTTAAATGATAAGTACAACACAATAAAGGATTCCGAGGAGGTCATTGCACCTGTATTCGGAATAGCACATGTGGATGATAATATTGCTTATCTTGGAATTGTCGAGGAAGGTGAGGCGCGGGCTTCAATCGAATGTATTCCGAACGGTGCGAGTGTGGATTACAACAGAGCTTATGCCAAGTTCATACTCAGAAAGACCTACACACAGCCTACAAGTAATAATTCCACAGCAGGTTCACTTCATGTATATGAGAATGAGAGAAGTCATTCAAACCTTGCGGTGAGATATGTTTTCCTTTCCGATGACAACGCCAACTACACAGGTATGGCGGCAGCTTACAGAGAGTATCTTCTTAGGTCTGAAGGCCTTGCACAGAATGAGAGCAGTTTCAGAACGCGTGTGGACTTCTTAGGAACTGAGCGCGAGTCCTTCCTCCTTGGAACATCATCGGTGGTTATGACAACTGTCGATGACATATACGAGATATATGATGAGCTTGAGAGTGAAGGCGTAAGCGATTTACTTACAGTCTATAAGGGCTGGCAGAAGAAGGGACTTAACAGTGTCCCGATCACAAGCTATAAGGCTGATTCGAAAATCGGAGGAACAAGTAAGCTTACCAAGCTTATAAAGGATGCGGGTGAGAGAAATATCAGGATGTATCTGTACAACGATGCACTAAGAATAAACCCGGATGAGAAGAATGCCACCTTCAATGTCGTAAAGCAGATTAACAAGAGAAGGTTTGAGGAGACGACCTACAAGACGGTGTACAGCACGATGAATTATCTCACACCTGCAAGAACACTGAGTCTTCTCAATTCCTTTATCGGAAAATATGTCAAGAGCGGAGTAGGCAATCTGGCGCTTGCAGGTATCTCGAACACGCTGTTCTCCTACACATACAGTGGGGACACCTACACTAGGTACGATACACAGAAGATGTATGAGAATATCGTGACAGAGGCAGCACAAAAGACAAAGCTTGTGCTTGAACAGCCGTTTGCATACCTGTGGTCCGATACGGATGCCTTCCTTGATATGCCGTTGTACACATCAAGCTATATATTTGAGGATGAGAGCATTCCGTTCTTAAGTATAGTATTAAAGGGTGTGATGCCTATGTATTCGGAGTATGTGAACTTTGAGGCGAACAAGCAGGAATTCTTCTTAAAGCTTGTTGAGACAGGAGTTTATCCTTCCTTCTACATAACAAAGGAAAGCTCCGCAAAGCTTCTGTACACCAATTCAAGCGATATATACAGCTCAGAATATTCCACCTACAAGGACACGATAGTGGAGTATTATAAGGAGCTTAAGGCACTGCACGAAAAAATAGCGGACTCAACAGTGACAAAGCATGAGATTGTCGACAACGACATAAGAATTGTGACTTATTCTAATGGGGTTACAGTCTACATCAATTATGGTGCGGATGCCGTGAGCGTGGATGGTGTGACTATAGAATCAATGTCGTATGAGGTCAGGTGAGCGTATGGGGAAAACGAAAAATAAGAAAATAAAAATTAAACAGGGACGTCTTGAGGCAAGGGAGGCAAGGATGGGATATCTGTTCCTGCTTCCATGGTTGATAGGAGTTGTTGTATTCCTGTTATTCCCGCTGGGACAGTCATTCTACTACATGTGGTTTAACATAAGAATCACACCGCTTGCAACCAAGTTTACCTGGGTCGGAACCGGAAATTTTACCCAGATATGGCTTGAAAATCCTGAGTTTCCAAAACAGCTTGTGACATATATCTGGCAGACGATAGTGGAGGTTCCGGTAATAGTAGTATTCGCACTTATCATCGCGATGATGTTAAATGGCAAGATAAAATGTAAGGCTTTTTTCAGGCTTATATTCTTCCTCCCGGTTATCATCGTGAGTGGTCCGGTCATGAATATGCTGGTGAGTGAGGGAGCTTCAACAATCCCTTCAATGAACACACAGGTTATTGTAAATGCGATAAGCACGTTCCTTCCGGCATCGATTGCTGCGTCGATTGGGGAGATTTTCTCCAACATGATTATGATACTCTGGTATTCGGGTGTCCAGATACTTATATTCCTCTCGGCATTGCAGAAGGTTGACCCTTCACTCTATGAGGCAGCTAAGATGGATGGTGGCTCAGGCTGGGAGTGCTTCTGGAAAATAACACTTCCTACCATAAAGAACTTTATCCTTTTAAATGCAGTGTACACAGTAATCTTCCTCTCAGGAAACGAACAGAACCAGCTCATCACAATGATAGAATCGGCGATGTTCTCAGGAACCAAGGAGAAGGGCTACGGATATGCCTCAGCGATGGCATGGATGTACTCAATCATCGTGACACTCATTGTGCTTATCTTCTTCTTACTGCTTGGCAATAAGAAAGATGTATATGACAGGATGGTGAAGAAGAGAAAGAGACAGCTAAAGAAAGACGAACGCATGCACAGAAGAATTGAGAGGAGGGGAAGAAGAAATGTCAAGAAGCTCGAAAAAGGCATTAAGCACGGCAGATACAAGACGTATGACGGCAGCGGAGATTATTAAGAAGAAGTTTACTAAGGAAAAGCTTCACAGATTTATCTTCGGTACGCGTGAGAAGCAGGGCGTAGGAAAACAGCTGGTCGTATATGCACTTCTTATATGTATAGGTTTCGTATATCTGTACCCTGTATTATATATGATAAGCACAAGCTTTATGAGCAGGAATGACCTTCTTGATACCTCAGTCAAGTGGCTGCCTTCCAAGCTGTATCTTCAGAATTTTATTGATGCGGCAAAGGCGATGGATTATGTTTCATCATTTGAGAAGGGTATACTGATAGCCGGTCTTCCTACACTGTGTAATGTTGTTATATGCATGATGGTCGGATATGGTTTTGCAAGATATGAGTTCAAGGGTAAGAAAATATTGATGGGCATACTCATATTTTCCTATATTCTTCCAAGACAGATAACCATGATTCCTACTTATGTTCTCTACACAAAGATGGGGATTCAGGGTACGCTGTGGGCATTTATCCTTCCGGCACTGTTCGGAAATGGGTTAAACTCACCTATATTTATTTTAATCTTCTATCAGTTCTTTAAGCAGATACCTAAGGTGCTGATGGAGGCAGCCTCTATTGACGGAGCAGGACATTTCAAAGCATTCTTTAAGATAGCAGTTCCATCCGCAATACCGGCTATTGTGACGGTTGTTCTGTTCTCCTTTGTATGGTACTGGAATGAGTCATACCTCACTGAGCTGTATGTACAGGGACTTGCGGCAAAGAGCAATTGGACGAATCTTGTGGTTCAGTTAAAGCAGTTCGACACTGCCTTCCAGACAAGGGCAAGTGTCGGAGACACTGCTACAAGCCTCAATGAATCCGTCCGAATGGCAGCTACCACACTGAGTATACTGCCGCTTCTTATCATGTACCTTGTGCTTCAGAAGCAGTTCGTTGAAAGTATTGACCGTTCGGGAATTACCGGAGAATAGTATTTAGTCCGGTATATCCGGACTATAAAAGCAATTCAATATTTATATGCCGCCCGGAAGCGGCGGCAGAATGGAGGGTTCTATGAAAAAAAGGTTAGTTGCTGCACTTATGGCATCGGTTATGACAGTAGGTGCACTGACAGGCTGTGCTGCTAAGAAGGACACAAATGGTCCAGCAGTGAGCGGAGAGGTTGACGAGAATGGTGTGACTAAGGATGATATCACCCTTACATACTGGCATTACGAAGATGAGACTACAATCAATCTTCTGGCAGAGGCATTTATGAAAAAGTATCCTAATATCAAGGTAGAATGTAAGCAGATATCGGATATGAGCACAGACCTTTCTGCCGCAGCCAACAGCGGAACTTTCCCTGATGTATTCTCAGGAACAGATTCCGACACAGCACTTGCAAATGAGTATTGGCTTGACATCACGGATTACGTTGAAAATGACCCTGATATGGCTAACATGATGACTACAATCAAGGATTACGGAATCGGAAAGTTCGATACAAGCAGATGGTTTGGTCTTCCTACATGGTATCAGCCAAGTGCGATATTTATTGACAGAAATGTAATCAGCAAATTGAATCTTGAGATGCCTAGAACAGACTGGACATGGGATGAGATGCTCCAACTCATAAAGGACGCAACCGTTGATGACAGATCAGGCATGAAGTATTATGGACTTGGTTATTATAACAGACTTGATTCGCTCTACGGAATTGCAGCCTGCTCAACAGCGGAGAGAGCAATCAAGGGTGAGTTCGGATTCGACGGAACAGATTTCGACCTTCAGTACTGGGCAATAGGTGAGCAGCAGTTCTCAGACCTCAAGCTTGCAGGTTATGTTGCACCGCAGCAGAATACACAGGCTATGGAAGACTGGTCAGGAGACTGGGGCGCATGGTTCGGTGCCACAGGACATGTAGCAGTATTCTCAGAAGGCTTCTGGACATACCAGAATCTCTGGGGAACAGAAGGGTATCAGGATACCTATGGACTTGATATCGTTCCTTATGTAACACCTAATGTAGTAGACGAGAAGATGCACAACGTAATTGCCAATATGTACATCGGTGGTGTATCAACATCATGTAAGCACCCTTATGAGGCATACCTCCTCCTTAAGTTCATGGGTATCGGAACAGACGGATGGAATGCACGTATGGACATCTATGAGGATACATCAATAACAAATGCTTCCGGAACACCACTCATGAACTCCAACATGCCTGTTCCTATGACACTTGATCAGGGTGTATGGGCAAGATATAAGGCACTCTTCCCACAGGATGAGGATCATAAGGCATACTGGGATGACTACTTTGATTCAATCACAAGACCTGTTCCTTACGGCTGGTACAGCATTGCAGGCTACTGGAACTTCTGTGACCAGTACTTCAACAAGATCGGTATCCATGACCTTGTAGACAATGGTACAGCTAAGGCTGCCGATTATACAGACGAGGCAACAGAGCAGGCTAACTACTACCACGCTGAGGCAATGCTCTCATACTTCGGACCTACAGGCTACAATGTATTGTCTGATGAGGAGATTGCGCAGTACGAGGCAGTGACAAGTGCATTCGGAAAGTAATGTTTGACAAGTATAATATGGAGGTAATTCTATATGAGGAATAAGAAGTTTTTAAGCGTTTTGTTATGCGGTACAATGGCAGCTACAATGCTTGCGGGATGCCAGAAGCAGGCTGGTTCGGATTCGACATCACAGCAGGACAGCTCTTCACAGGAGAGCAGCGTACAGGAGTCATCATCACAGCAGACAGTTAAGGCTGGTGAGATTCCGCAGGATTACAAGTATTATTATTCATTTGATGCAGCGGATAACAAGACGGATATCCAGCCTACTGCACAGACTATCGGCGGAGATCCTATACTCAGTGCGGCAGACAAGGATGTTGTATATATTCCGGGTGTAAAAGGTGATGCCGTATATACGGACGGTATAACAGGTTACAAGCTCACAGATGTAAATGGAGTTGGTGACAATTACACAATCTCATTCTGGATCTATGCTACAAGACTTTCCAATTACATGCCGACAGTCCAGTTCGGACCGGATGTTCACGGAGATGCTACAGGCGGACAGCATTACACCAACATTACAAGAGCAGAGTGGTCCGGTGAGGGAACATTCCCATGTATATGGTCTTATGATCAGCTCGACAATGCACTCTGGCCGGCGTGGTCGGATGCCGCAACCGGTGAGCCTATGAAGCAGTGGGTACAGATTGCACTTGTTGTTGATTCTAACAATTTATCAGCAGACGGAACACTTATTGCTTCTAAGCTTTACATCAACGGACAGGAGTGGATTACCAAGGATTCAGATGGAAATGTTGTTCCTGCCTATGTAACAAAGAACTGTATGCAGGCTTCTGATAATTTCGATTTCTTACTTGGTGTAAACTACTGGGATTCAGTATTCAAGGGAGCTTTTGATGAGCTTTATATCTATGATTACGCTCTTAATGCTGAGCAGGTTGCAGCTCTCTATGCGGACGGAAATTCTAATGCAGAGTTCGTTGAGCCGGAGAGAGTTATAAATGTAACTAAGGATGACAGTGCTATTGCCTCCATCGGTGCATTAGATTTCTCAAAGGCAGATGATGTATATTCAGAGCCGATTGACATTGCAGACGGACAGACAAAGCAGATTAAGTTAAAGCATTGGTCAGACGGTAAGGACGTTAAGAACAACTACTACTTCATATTCAAGGATGCAGATGGAAATGAAGTTGCAAGAGTAAATGCCGATATGACAGGTACTGCAGATGGCAAGGATATAGCGGACAGCTGCTTTACATGGTCATGGGGTAACTGGAACACATGGGAGCAGTCAGTAATGGTTGAGACAGATGTAACTGCTACAATCACTTATGCGGATGGCACAGTTACGGTTGATGTTGACAATGTTGACTACAACAAGACCTCCAACACCGCAAGGGCTGAATTCCCTGTAACAGGCGAAATCGCTTCAATTGAGATTGGAACACAGTCAAGCTATACAGATATCATTTCAATCAAGGATAAGACAGTTAAGGCGGCGGAGGGCGTTATCGTAGGTAATACAGACTGCACAACACCTTTCTGGAGCGCATTCTCAGATATATTTACAATTCCTGAGGGCGAGTCTGTCACAAAGACATTCAAGAACTACACAGACGGTGTAAACAACTGGGATAACTTCCTTGTTGTACTTCAGACAACGCCAACCGGACACAGTGCAGATGATGCAGAGGGCTATGCAGAGTATGCAGTGCTTCGTGCAGATAACTTTGGCTGGGGTACAGGCTATGATGGAATTGCAACAGCAGAGTGTGACTGGAACTGGGATACATTTACATCTGACATTGATGGTGCAACATGTGAGGTTACTATAACTAATAATGGTGCGACAGCAGATGTTGTGGCAGTGGTTACAACAACAGCTGGAACGGTATACACACAGAAGTATACAGGTATCGCAACAGGCGGAGACTTAAACGCATGCTTCACATGTGAGGCTTCATATCTCTCATTTGACGCTCCTGTAGTTGGAAGCACAGACTGCACAACCCCTTTCTGGACAGCATTCTCAGATATCTGGAGTGTTGAAAAGGGAGCTACAGTTACTAAGAGCTTCACCAACTATACAGACGGAGTAAACAACTGGGATAACTTCCTTGTAATCCTTCAGACAACAGCTCAGGGTCACAGTGCAGCAGACGCAGAAGGATATGCAGAGTACGCAGTACTTCGTGCAGACAACTTCGGCTGGGGTGCAGGCTATGATGGAATTGCGACAGCAGAATGTGACTGGAACTGGGACACATTCACAAGCGATATGGATGGAGCAAAGGTTGAGGTATCTGTCACAAACAATGGTGATACAGCGGATGTAGTAGCTGTAGTTACAACAGCGGCAGGAACGGTATATACACAGAAATATACAGGAATCACAACAGGGGGGGAGCTTAACTTCTGCCTTACATGTGAGGCAGCTTACCTTGTAATGGAATAATGTAAAAAAAAATCAGCTTATCCCCGGGGTGTGACAATGGGGCATCCCGGGGAATTTTAAATTAAATGTGCAGATTTTTCTGTAAAATAAGTATGGGAGAGGATATGGTATGGAAGAAAGACCTAGAAACGGAAAAATTACTGATTTTAATAAACCTTTTATAGAGCAGAGAGCAGATCCGTTTGTTATGCGTGCGGAGAATGGAAAATATTATTTTACTGCTTCAGTACCTGCGTATGATAAGATTATTCTCAGATGTTCAGACACACTTCCGGGGTTAAAGGATGCCAAGGAGAAGGTCATCTGGACAAAGCATGAGTCCGGCGAGATGAGCAGGCATATCTGGGCCCCGGAGCTTCATTATCTGTTTGGAAAATGGTACATATATTTTGCTGCCTCAATGGAAGAAGACATCTGGAGATTAAGACCATATATTCTTGAATGTCAGGGATCGGATCCTATGAAGGATGAGTGGATTGAAAAGGGAAAAATCCGGAGAAGCGATGATGATATATATTCATTTGATGCGTTTTCGCTTGATGCTACAATACTTGAAAATAAAGGAGAATATTACTATATCTGGGCAGAGAAGGTAAGTGTCGGCATTCAGATATCTAATATATATATTGCAAAGATGGAATCAGCGACCAAGCTTGCCACAGCCCAGGTGCTTCTCACTACTCCCGATTATGACTGGGAGCGCGTGGATATATGGGTAAATGAGGGACCTGCAGCCATACACCATGACGGAAAGATATTCCTCACCTACTCTGCGAGCGCGACAGGCGAGTGCTACTGTGTGGGTATGCTCTCAATTGATGAGAATGAGGATCTGCTTGACCCGCGTGCGTGGAAGAAGGAAAGATACCCTGTACTGTGCTCAGACAGGGAGAAGGGAATATACGGACCGGGACACAACAGCTTTACCAGGACCGAGGACGGAAGGGATGTGTGTGTATACCATGCGCGCACCTATCCTGAGATTGTCGGAGACCCACTGTATGACCCGAACAGACATACCATGCTCATGGAAGTGAAGTGGGATGAGGATGGCAAGCCGGTGTTCAGGTACGAGAATAATATCCACTAAAAAAGAAAATTGCGAAAATCGGTTTGCTATGCGAATTACTATGGATTACAAAATCAGTTTGCTATGCGGACAATTATTAGTTTCAAAGGTTCAGGAAGTTTATTAATAAAAATACATAACTGTTTATCGGAGAAATTAATTTTCACAATTATATATTTGATAATAATTCAGGAGGTGAGGGCATGAGAAGAGGTTCGGGCAGATTGGTTCGGTGTGTTCTATTGCCGCTGATGGTGGCGGGACTAGTTGCCGGATGCGCCGGAAATAAGAATAGTTCATCTGATGCTGATAACACAACATCGACAGGAGGGACAGGCGTGGTGTGCTCTAAGACGGAGAATGACATCACAGTGGAGCTGTCGACGGATAAGGAGGAATATAAAGCCGGGGAGGATATCAAGTACACTCTCACAGTAAAGAATGACAGGGACGGATATACAATAAGCAGGGTGTATGCGGCATCAAGCAATGACGATAAGCTTGCACAGACTGAGGCACCCGCGTTTGGCGGAGCGATAAAGTACGGAGAGAGCAGCTCATACGAGGGAGTTCTCCAGGAGGCATCGAAAGTTGAAAATCCTGCCGAGGTTACCAAGGAGAAGATAAGCGGTTCTGTTGAGACTGTAACTTTAAGACCTTATGTCTATGTAAAGTATGGTGGTGAGGAGGTTACCGTAAGGTATATTGTGGATGTTATTATGTTTCAGAATCATGTTGAATTTTCAAAGGATGAGTTAAAGTCAATAAAGACTGTGAGCTGCCATGACCCATCCATAATAGTTGGCGAGGACAAGGAAGGAAAGAAGTGCTATTATATTTTTGGATCACACAGGGCATGGGCGAAGTCATACGACCTCGAGAACTGGGAGAGCTTTACCAACAATCTCTCCACAGATTATAGAGAAATATTGAAGGAGCCGGCAGCGTGGTCTGCACACGGAAGCGCCGGCTATCAGGTCGACGGCTACATGTGGGCGCCTGATGTCGTGTACAACGATAAGCTTGGCAAGTGGTGCATGTATCTTTCGGTTGATGGTGACAAGTGGTATTCCTCAATCGTCCTTCTCACAGCGGATACACTTGAGGGCGACTGGGAGTATCAGGGCATAGTAGTGTACTCAGGCTTCTATAATGAGGAATACTATAATGAGACGGATGTAGCAAGGGTGACGGGGGAAACCGAGCTTGCGGACAGATACAAGAGAGCATGGGGAGATTACTACCCTAACAATATTGATGCCTGCGTTTTCTACGATGACGACGGAAACCTCTGGATGAGCTACGGCTCCTGGAGCGGTGGAATCTTTATGCTTGAGCTTGACGAGGAGACAGGCTTCAGGGATTACAGCGTGACCTACGAGGATGGTATTCATTCCGACCCTTACTTTGGCAGGAAGATTGCCGGAGGAAAATATGTGACCGGAGAGGCCTCGTACATACAGAAGATAGGCGATTACTACTGGCTGTTCATGTCCTACGGTGAGCTTTTCGCAAAGGGCGGCTACAACGTGAGAGTGTACAGGAGCAGTACACCTGATGGTGAGTACCTTGATGAGAACGGCAGAAATCCGTTCTACGATACCTACATACTCAACACAAACGATTCTGCCGGAATCAGGCTTTTCGGCGGTTACAAGTGGAGAAGCTTCTCACAGGGACAGGTTGCGCAGGGACATAACAGCGCATTTGTCGATGATGACGGAAGGGCATACATCGTATTTCATACCAGAACAACCGGCGGAAACGAAGGCCACTATGTTAAGGTTCATCAGCTCTTTTTGAACAAGAACGGATGGCTGGTGGCTGCACCGTACCAGACAGCAGGAGAGAAGCTTGATGAGAACGGTTTTTCCGCAGACGAGATTGCGGGCAAGTATGATGTTATTCTCCATGAGCTTGACATCGACTACAAGAATTTAGGTCTGAACACGCCACAGACAATAACACTTGGCGCTGATGGAACGGTCACAGGAGCATTTGCCGGAACATGGAGCTGCGACAAGGGCACAGCCTACATCGACCTTACACTTGACGGCGAGACCTACAGTGGTGTAATTTTAAAGATGGATATTGAGGGCACGAACGTGGAGACAATCGTGTTCACAGCACTTGGAAATACCAACCAGCTCACACTGTGGGGGAGCAGGGTGGTTGATTAGGGTATAACCGTAAGAATTTCTGATTTGGACCTTTTAAATACAATATACGTTAAAAGAGTATTTAAAGAGGTAAAATTATGATAAAATATAAATAGGTGATTGTGCAGCTTGGTGTGCGGCAAACGCGCGTTGCGCAAGGCAAAGCGAAGCTGTACAGTCACCTGATATAATATGAACTGAAATGAGGTTAAAGCTGGAACATGGAAAGAGACTTATCAAAAATGTACAAGGATAAAAAGCAGGAGAGCGTGAACAAGCTTAAGGATATCAGCGCAGAGTACCCGCAAAAGCCGTTCACGGCTCAGGATGTGGTTATGGATGTAATTATGCTGTTCGTGACCACGGCACTTGCGTTCGGCTGGATGCTCATAATGCTTCTTATTTTCAGCTTTGTGACCCTGTCCTACGTTCATATTGAGATTGGCACAATGCTTATCATATCCACGGTGTTCGCGGCGGTTATCCTTGTGGTGTATATTGTGAAGAAGGGGCTTAAGTATAGGAAGCTGATGGGGAGGGAATAGACAGGGGGAATTTGATGGTTAATGGGGGAAGGTTAGTAAAAGGATAATTATGATTAACAGGTTATGGAACAGATGAGACCGGATACATCAATTAGGGGGATGATGTGTTCGGTTTTTTTGTGTAAAAATGGGATTGAAGGGAGTAACCCAAAATAAACACAGGTGACTTTTGTCAGGTTTATAAAAAGTTATTGCAGGACATTAAAAAATATGGTACTCTTATAGAAAATATGTTCGATTTTTTTGAAATTGAATGAATAGTTAATTATTATTTTGATATCAGAATAATTGAAGTGTATTTTATCACTGAAACAGATGTCAGTAAGGGATAAGATTATATCTGTTAATAAAATATAATGTTGTTGTTATTTTGCATAATAGTGTGTAAAGGAATTGTTTGGAGTAATTAATATGGACAAGTTGACAAAAGAGCAACGCCATAAAAATATGAGTCACATAAAAAATAAAGATACAGGTATTGAGATTAAACTGCGTAAGGCATTATGGGAAAAAGGGTATCATTATAGAAAGAATTATGATAAGTTACCAGGCAAACCGGATATTGTACTTACGAAATATAAAATAGCCATATTTTGTGATAGTGAGTTTTTTCATGGCAAAGACTGGGAAAATTTACAGGAACAACTCAGAAGAGGAAAAAATTCGGATTTTTGGGTAAAAAAAATATCCGGAAATCGGGAAAGGGATGAGACAATTAATAAACAGTTGGCGTTTGAGGGATGGACAGTTATACGTTTTTGGGGGAAAGATATAAAAAAAGATGTTAAGCAGTGTGTTAGGACAATAGAAGAGGTAATATTTGAAAATACGATAGATGAAGAAGATATGTTTGATTAGAGGAGAATGATATGTATACATCAATAGATTTGTTTGCCGGAATAGGCGGAATAAGAAAAGGATTTGAAAATGCCTTTGGTGAGGAGATAGCTACAGTATTTGTAAGTGAATGGGATCAATATGCACAGAAAACATATAGGGCAAATTATTATGATGATTTTGAGATAGCAGGTGATATAACACAAATCAATGAAAAGGATATTCCGAAATTTGATATTTGTTTAGCGGGGTTTCCGTGCCAGGCTTTTTCCATGGCAGGTAAGAGAATGGGGTTTGATGACGATTATAAAGGAATGTGTAGAGGAACTTTATTTCAGGATGTAGTCAGGATTTGTGAATTTCACAAACCCAAGGTTATTTTCTGTGAGAATGTTAAAGGACTTACGATTCATGATCATGGAAGAACATTTCAGGTTATTAAGCATGCTTTTGAACAAATTGGTTATACGGTTTATGATAAAGTTTTAAACAGTAAGGATTTTGGTGTGCCACAGAACAGGGAACGAATTTATATTGTGGCTTTTCGTAATAATATAGACAGTAGCAGTTTTAAATTTCCGGATGGTAATAATTCAAATACAAAAATAAAGGATATAATGGAGGATAATACGGTAAGTGTAAAATATTATCTTTCAACTACATATCTAGAAACATTGAAGCGTCATAAGGAAAGACATCAGGCAAAAGGAAATGGTTTTGGATATGAAATTCGTGATGTTGATGGACAGGCAGGTGCTATTGTATGTGGAGGAATGGGAAGAGAAAGGAATCTTATTATAGATAACAGATTAACAGATTTTTCACCGGTAACTCATATAAAAGGCGAAGTTAATAGGGAAGGAATAAGAAAATTAACGCCAAGAGAATGGGCCAGATTGCAGGGATTTCCGGATAGCTTTAAATTGGTACTTGCAGATACTCATTTATATAAGCAGTTTGGTAATAGCGTAACAGTAAACGTGATTGAGGCAATAGCTAAAGAAGTTAGGAGGGTACTTGATGGCGAATAATAATGATTGCAAAATGTCAGGGAATAAAGGAGAATGGTCGGAGTTATATGCCTTTATGAAATTATTAAGTCAAGGACGTGTTCATGCAGCAAATGAAAAGGTAGAGAAAATAGATAATGTTTATTATCCGATTTTAAAAATCATGCGTGAAGAGGATAGAGGACACAGGATTGATTATGTGATTGATTATGATAATGTAAATGTAAAGATTCAATCAAGGACAATAATGGTAATATCCAGGAAAGAGTTGGATGACTGTGCCAATACACTTTTGAAAGAAATATCCAATAATAGTGGAAGCTTTGAGTTGCAGGAAATAGCTAAATTTGCAAATGGAATTAAGGTTACAAAAATAAAAGCGCCTTCGTCTGATACAACGGACATTTCAATGCAAATTAGCGATATACATACAAATTATATTCGGGATGTTGGATTTTCCATAAAATCAGAACTTGGTAATGCTCCTACACTGTTAAATGCAGGGAAAACTACAAATTTTATTTATAAAGTTACTGGAATTACAGATAACCAGGCTGAAGAGATAAATGCAATAGAGACAATAACAAAAATTAAAGACAAAATTAAGGTTATAAAAAGATATGGTGGAGTTATAAGTTATGCAGATATGGAACATAAGGGATTTAAACGAAATCTCATAATGGTAGACAGTAGTATGCCTGAAATTATTGGAAATATGCTACAATACTATTATGAGGAAGAGATTAAGGAATGTGACAGACTTGTTGCATTGGCAGGACAACGAGACCCGCTCAATTATGGAGATTCCATGATGTATGAATATAAATTTAAAAAGTTCCTTTGTGCATGTGCTTTGGGGCTGAAACCGGCAAAAAAATGGGATGGAATAGATCAGGCAAATGGAGGCTATATTATTGTAAAGGCTGATGGGGAGATATTGGCATACCATATTTATAATAGAAATTTTTTTGAAGAATATCTGCTTAATAATACAATTTTAGAAAAGGCATCGACGAGCAGGCATGATTATATGAGCTTATATAAAGAAAATGGAGAAATGTTCATTAAGTTTAATCTGCAGGTGAGGTTTAAGGTGTAATGATGTAGAAAAAATTTTTTGTATAAAATAAATTGGTATTTAGATATTAAGGTAGAAACAGAAAGGAATAATATGTTTTAGCCATAAAGCATATTAGAAAGTTATAATGCAGAAATTGAATTTAGGTACGCGTGTTGAAATGTTTTCAATATGTGCTTCGTTAGAATATGATTTAAAAAAATTTATAATTGAAACAAACAGCGATATTAAATTTACAACGGATATGAAAGGAAAGGCTGCTGATAGAAAGGCAGATGTAAGTAATTATCAGGATATTTTAAATCAATTAGATTTAGGTGATTATGTTACTTTAATTTCTTCAACACCATATGATTATGGTATTAATAATGATAAATCCAGAGAACTTAAAAAGTTTTTTGAAAAAATTATTCCTGTTAGAAATAGAGTAATGCATACTAAGCCGTTGGAATTGGGAGATAGAGCAATCCTAATTGAAGTGATGCAATGTATAGACAAAAAAATTCCATGGATAAAATGGGAAGAACTGGAAAGTACTAGAGAAATAATTGAAAATGATAGTAGCAAGTTGTTAGCTCAAAGATATATTGGTATAAAAGAATATAACCCAAGTGTATACCATAATTTACCATTACCGGAATTTGATGATACTGGATTTGTTGGAAGGAAAAATGATATAAAGGATATTACAGAGCTTATATTAAATAAAAAAAATCAGGTAATATCAGTTGTTGGAAATGGAGGGATGGGAAAGACATCTACGGTCGTAAAGATTTTATATGATTTAATTGAAAATCCGGAAAATCCATTTGAAGCAATAATTTGGATAACATTAAAAACTAAAACTTTATCTAATGGTGAGTTTGTGGAAATAGAAGATAGTATTCGAAGTATTAATGACGTTATTGAAAAGGGAAAGATGGAAATGCTTTTCAATAAAGAAGACGATGCAATGGAAAGCGTTCTATGTTTTATGAAAGTATTCAAAGTTTTACTGGTCTTGGATAATATGGAAACCATCAATACGGGAGATGTCAATAACTTTTTGAGAAGAATTCCAGACAACTCAAAAGTGTTAATAACGTCAAGATTGGGAATAGGAGAATTTGAAGTTAGGCAAAAGATAGAAGGACTTTCAAGAGTGGATGCGATAACTTACTTTAGGGAATTATCCAAATATTATGGTTTAGATCTTCATAAGAAGAGTGACGAGGAAATATATAATATTGTACATAAATGTCTGTATAATAATCCATTGTCTATAAAATGGTATATTAGTGGCATATATGCAGGAACTGATCCTAAAAAAATGTTAAGTCATAAGGAAGACTTGATAGAATTTTGTATATCAAATATATTTGATAAACTCACAGATGCATCAAGAAAAATATTACAGCTATTTCTTTTGGAAAATAATAAATTAACATATGGATTGATTGACTATTATATAGGAGAAAATGAATTAACTTTAAGAAATGCTATAAATGAATTATTGTCGACATATATGATTCAGGCATCATCAGGAGATTACATAATGAATGAAATGTCTAGAGAGTATATATCATTGAAATATCCACCAAGTAATGATTTTATAAAAGATGTATTTACCAAAAGAAAAATTTTGAATGGAATATTACAACAGGTTAAAGTTTATAGTGAGCAGGCACCATATAATCCGAACACTATTTCTTTTAAGTTGAATAATGTGGATGAACAGTTGGCAACATATCATCTTAAAAATGCGTTAAAGTATGGAAAAGAAAAAAATTGGGATAATTGCATGGAAGAAATTTCCAAAGCTGCAAGTATAGAACCAGACTTTTTTGAAGTATATAAAGTTAAAGCGTTTCTTGAAGCTGAAAAAGGAGAATTGTATGGTGCAATTAATAATTATAATATTGCATTAAAGAAATGCATGACGGATAAAGAACGAGCAAGAGTTTGCTTTCTTTTTTCTGTATTTTATACAGTAAAAATGCAGGATACGGATAGTGCATTGGAATATATTCTTCAGGCAGAAAAATATTCTCCAGGCACAGAAGATATATTATTAGAAAAGGTTAGAGTATATACTTTTTTGGGAAGATTTGAGGAAGCAGAACAATTTTGGTTGGAAGTAAAGAAAAGTGAAAAATATCAAAATCTTCGCACATTAAACATTATGGGAAATAGATATTTGGATTTAAAAAGACGTCAAGCTGAAATCTTGCAAAATAGAGATTATGCTGCAAAATATAATCTAATTAAACAGGGGATTGATGCATTACAGGATGTCGAAGTTATAGATGATAAAACGGCTGTAAATTTATTAAAATCATTACAAACACTTGCACATGCATATTATCACCATGATTCAATTGAACTTATAGCTATTACCTTAAATAAATATTCATATGCAATTTCAAGATTGGATAAAAAAAATAAAGAAAAAATATTATCTATATTGGAGGTGAATAAGGAAAACATTGATAAAAACTTGTATCATAGGATATATACAAACTTATCGGCATTTAAGGAAGAGGCTGGTAATATATTAAATGAAAATGAAGGGGTTGTTGTTAAAATTAAAGAAAGTTATGGATTTATCTCAAATGCAAATTATACTTATGATAAAGGACTGTTTTTTTTAAAAAATAATGCATATGATGGAATAGAGGTAGGTGACAGGGTATCATTTGACATATATACTACATCAAAAGGGACAGCTGCAAAAAATATTCAAAAGAAAAATAATTAGTTGAGTATTAATATATCATAGATGCAATATTGAGTAGAAAGAAATTTGTGGAGGTAAAGATGATGATGAATCTCCCCCAATCCCCACAACTGAATATCAACGACCTCCAAAGAATTTTCGACAAGACTACGGAGTGCTATAAGCTCTTCTGGTTTCGGGCTATTCTGAGCAGAGTCGGGGACGGAAAGCAGAGAATGACGTATAATGAGCTGCTCTGCCGGATGATGGCGGACGCTTATTATATGGTGAACGAGTATCATCTGAATCTTGGACCTAATGACAGCCTTGAAAAGATTGTGAAGATAGTTTTTGAGCAGACGGGGGTTAAGTCATCCGAGAATACGGACAAGATTTACAATATGCTTCTCGATTATAATACAAAGGAGATTGCCAGGCTTAAAGGTGCACTGATAAATTATGTCCCGTATCATCTGCAGTCCTGCTTTCTGCACGATAAGACATTGGCAGAATTTCCTACAGGGAGTGCCAAGAAAATTAATGAGCTGAATCAGCAGGAGCGGCTGTTATACTATTATGGCGAGTACATGCGCTACAGAACCGAGATTATCATACAGGACGACTGGTTTGCCTATCTGAGCGAAAACAGTGAAATTTTGGAGGGGTGGGTGCGGTATAAGCTGATTGATTATCTGCAACGGAGAAACCCGACAATCCCGGGGATACCGAACAAGATTTACGCACCTGAAAAGAGAAAGCTTGAGGAGGCGAACCGGTTCTGGCGTGCCGTTGTTGACAGGGCAGAGATTACGGATTGTTATACCGGAAAAGTGTTCAATAAGGACAGCTTTGAACAGCTTGGACAGCTGGAGATTGACCATTTTATACCGTGGTCTTTTATTGCGAGCGATGAAATCTGGAATTTGACACCGACCTTTAAGCGGGTAAATATAAATAAGAGCAACGATCTGCCAGACATGGATATAGACTTGAAAAAGATGGCACATCAGCATCACCTCGCGTTTGGAATTGCGGAGGAGAACTCCGAAATAAGAAAATTGCTGGATAAATTTTTAAACAAAAATCTTAATGACAGCGCCGCGAGGCTTGATTTGTATTCAAGAAAGCTGTCGGAAAAGGAGTACTCCGACGGAATTTTCAAGATAATTGAGCCGTTGTATATGTCGGCGCAGAATGTGGGATTTAAGAAATGGACGAAGCGGTTAGAGGCATAAGTTTTGAAAGCAAAACCTTCAAACTATTTATTGGAGGCAGTACTGCAGGCAATGCTTGCAGTATGCGAGGGATAAGTTTGAAAGTGAAACTTTCAAACAACTTATTGGAGGCAGTACTGCAAGCTATGCTTGCAGTATGCAGGGGGATAAAAATAAAACATAACATGGAGGGTTATCGGCTATGGGAAAGCTGGTCAGAGATAAAATTCCGCAGATAATAATGTCGGACGGCAAAAATCCGATTATACGGACATTGTCTGATGAGGAATTTTTGACGGAGCTTGATAAGAAGCTTGACGAGGAGATTGCAGAGTATCAGGCGGACAAGTCTCTTGAGGAGATGGCTGATGTTCTGGAGGTGCTTTTTACAATCTGTGAGGCACGCGGATATTCGATTGATGAGCTTATGAAGGTGCGCGATGAGAAGAGGGAAAACAGAGGGGGATTTAAGGAGAAGATTTTTTGGGCTGGCAACGAATGAAAAATAGTGTATAATTATAAAAACAAATACATTTCAGAAAAGAGAACTCCGAATTGTCCGGGCTATTCAGATGAACAGCATGGCGATAATGAAAGAGAGCCAATGTCCGGTTATGGCATTGGCTCTCTTTAAAGATTAAGCAAGAAACTTATTATCCCCTTCGACAGCCTTGTTTATGATTTCGATTTCATTTGAATCCAGATTGAATGCTTTGGAAACAAGAAGGTCTAGTTCATCGTATACCTTTTCTGCTTCATCTGCTTGAAGCACTGAAATAAGCTTGTCTGTGAGGGCAATAATTTCAGCTTGTGTTGAAGCATCCGCTGTAGGGATAGGTATGTTCTCAATATGTGAACGCAATACCTTTACTGAATTGAATTCCTTTTTATAGATGAATTGAGCAATTCTGGAATTAAGTATTGCAAGAACGTATTTTATTTTTATCCCCGGTAGTCTGGGAATGACAATATTACAACTGTTAAGCGAAAGAGTCTGTTTGTCGTCATAGGCGAATACTAACTGACTACTTATGAACCTGTATAATAGCTTTTCCGGGGAACGATACATTTCGGTTGGTGCTGCCTGTTGAAAATTTTCAGGCTTAAAAACAATGTAATTGTTGGTTCGGGTGATATGGTATTTACAGATGTCTGCACCTTTCAATATCATTTCGTTGTTTTCATTTTTTATATCAGAAATATATTGCTTATTGTTTCCAGTGACAATCCCTAGTGCAAAATCGGCATTGTCAAGTAGATATGCTGAGTTTGGCATGCTTCTGATTTTGCACAGAACATTGTATTCTGCATCGGATGTGGTAAAACTAAAATATTCAGCACTTACGGTCCGCTCGATGTTGATGGTAAATGAAGCTGTACCGGTATTGACATTCATACCAACGGTTGAGAGAGGAGAGCGTGTACATTGTAAATCGAGTATAATACATGGGCATTGAACACCATCAAATGCATTGCCTAAAAAGACAAGATTTTTTATTGAGCAGTTTTCCAGAATTGTTTTGCGAATATTTGTGTGTGCCTTAACATTTAATATTGCTTCCGGAAGCACATATGCTAAATGACCGTTATCTGTAAGATGATTAAGTGCCTGTTCAATAAAAACATCATACGATTCTATGTTTTTTCCGGTGGCGGATTTATATATAGTTCTAAGGTGTGATTTTTCTTCTTCTGAAAAATCGTATCCCCAAGGCGGATTACCGATAATGTACTGAAAATCTTTTTCTGCATAGTCGGTTAAATAATCTTGTCCTGTTATATGTTCGTAAATTGCTGCGACAGGAACATTATATTTTAATGCCATATTTAGCCTGGTGATTTTTACACTTGCCGCATCAATATCGTTCCCATATATCGAATCAAATGGAAGAACATCAGGCAGCTGTAATAGGAAATTTCCGGTTCCACAGCAAGGATCCAGTACTTTCACCGGTTCTTGGAAAGAAAGCCTGCTAATAAGATTTTTTACAACCTTTGTTGATGTATAGTAGGAACCGGTAGCTTTTCTGTTTCCTATGTTTTTGCAGGAAATATAAATAAGGCCAAGTATATCTTCATCAGCCTCATAAATGTATTCCATATTAAATAATAAAGGATTTTCTTTACAAAAGCTTATAGCTGAATCAGTGTCATCAATCAGCTCCGAAATCAGACAGTCATATTCTCCTATTGAAAGCTCATTTACAAGAAATCCAAGCAGGAGATTGGTATTCGTATTTATATGTGTATTGTTTTTAGACAGAAATAAATGCAATGCACAGTCGGCAACCAATAACTGAATTGTTGAAATATCTAAGACAATGTTATTGCCTGAAGCCGACGCTAACAGCTTTTGTAGGGCAGGTATGTTTTTACATTGTTCGGAAACATAGGAATTGTATAGTGAATTTCCGGATACAAACTTTTTGTTCCTTCGGCTTTTTAAGGCTTTGTTTTTGCCGGACTGAAGTTCAGCATGCAGACTTTTCATATATTTTTTTGAAAAATACGGAGTCTTTTTTTCGGTATACTCTGGGGTTATTTTACCGAGTTTAATCCAATTCCTCCCCGTAGCAGTTGAGATAGATAATTCATCACATAATTCTTTTAAAGTCAGATATTCATCTGAATCTGGAATATCGGATAACCTTTCGTCAACGGGCTTCGTGGAATCAGAGGGGATCAGCCAAACACCACTTACCATTTTGCAGCCATCGATTCTATTAGTTTCGCAGAGCTTCTGGACACGTCTTTCTGACAATTCAAATTTTATCGCGGCCTCTTTTACTGATATATAGTCCATAATATTCTCCTAAATGATTATAATTACTATTATATGCGCAAAAACGAATAAACACAATATTAATATCAACAAAATGCCGGGGGGATAATAATCTGTACGGATTTTCTGAAAGAAGACCGATGGAACCTTCGTGCAAATTTTTGCAGAATTAAACAGTGTGGACACAAAAATCAGTTTTTGTGAAAATATCCGAAGAATATTGTTGCTAAAAGTGATTTGTACACCTGTTTAAAAAAAATTAACCGGACTACCTTTAATAAAAATACGCATGATTTTTTGCTATTATGGTGAACTCTTTTTTTGATAATTATAAGCTGTTCAACTTTTCGTGTCCATAGTTATATCTTAGCACCAAATATGAAGATGTTCTATTATCGTGGATTGAAAGAATGGAACAATGAAAAAGGCTATCTGACAGATACCTGTCTGACCGCACAGGATAAGTATAAGGCGTATCTGGATTATTTTAGAATTGTATATTAATCGTGATTCAAAGTGAAAAATTTGCGCTTTGAGAAAATATAATGATATACATTTTAAAGACGGGAGTAAATACATGTTCTATAAAATTATAGAAAATGGTCTACCATCATTAAGGCAGGAGGCGGTGATGACGGACTGTACAAAGACAGCAGATTTGAGGACAATTACAGAAAATTTCGTGTTTGTAACCGAAATAAGTGGAACAATTGGCCCTTTGATAATGTTGATAAGATACATGATGATAACATGGTAAATTTGTATGCATTTTATGTTTTGGAGATTGCATTACGAATAGCTGTGTTAGAGGTGATTGGAGTAAATGTTTCTGACGATGTTAAAAACTATGTAATGGATGAGCACTTAGATTGGATAAAGTTAGAAAAGCATCTTGATGAAGATTGTGTACTTCCTATGAATGTTTTTCGACAGATGATTGAGAAACTTCAAAATCCGACTTGAATTTACGACACTTTTACGACAAATGAAGTCAAGCTATGATAAATATGTTGTGAAAGAGGTTAAATACGATTAAAGAAAGAATTACGAAAAATGGAATTGATTATGTATTGGTTGGGGATTATTACATACTGGATTTGAAGTTACTGGAGGAAGAACGTCCTATTGGAAAGTATGGGCGTATGCATCGAGAGTATTTAAGGGAGAATAATCCAATATTGTTTAATGATTTGGTGCTGGGCTGCCAGCTCTGGACTTACCTTACAGACATAAACGAGCAGGCTCAGGCGAGATTACAGACCATCATCGGTCAGATGCAAAAAGCTGAGTCTGTAACTGAGAAAATGAAAGCGGATAATCAGTGTGAATGGATTCAGAGAATGGGCAGTATCCATAATCGTGCAGAGGAAATTGTGTTGAACGAATTGATTTATAGATAATTGACAATGCAGTACATACCTTTTACACTTCGTGTAAAAGGTATGTACTGCAAGAAATAGTGGGAGCTTGTATTCTTTTTTGAAAAAGGAATCTTGACAGTCGCAATAAAAGTTGTATAATGATAATAACAGAACCCACCACGCCTCTGATTTTCATGCGCAACCCGGTGGGGCTTTTTATTTATGGGGTGTTTTATGTATCAATATCCAAAACAAATATTAACAATAGCACAGCAGGTACAATCATATATTGATGCAGGAATGGTAATTACTTCTCGTGAGGATGTAGAAAAGGCATTAAAGGCAGTTGGGTTTTATCGTTTGCGCGGATACTCATTTCAATTATATGATAATGCTACAAATTATGGACCGGACAGAAGGCTCCACTGGATGTGATGCGA